>Ga0154758_168_pt1 | contig 119754 bp, 103 predicted proteins | sample Rifle2008BG16ft_FD_105766 | JGI IMG/M metagenome (GOLD analysis project Ga0154758, IMG submission 105766) | Spirochaetes bacterium RBG_16_49_21
CAGAGCCCTCTTCTCCTCGTATAATTGCCCGACCCGCGCCGGGTCACTCACCCTGCCCCGGGCAGGGGCACAAACACCTGAACAACATAAATCGAGCCAGTTAAAGAGGGCACCGGCTCATGCGTCCATGCACGGCTCCTGCATACGCGACATCCTGTCCGGCAGGTGCCGGAGGTAAGGTGAAAGCTATCACCGGAAACAAGCCAAAAAAAGCTTGAAATAAATGTTCCGCTGTTTGATCATGCCTCAGAATCTGATTATTTTTTAGGTGAGGATAGGAGAGAGTGGTCAGCCCACTCTCTTTTGTCAATCAGGGCGCGGATTTAAAAAATCGACGCCTGAATCGGGCGTAACAACGATGAAAGAAAAAATCTCTCAGATAATTGAGGAGAGTGCGCGCAGTCTCGGTTATCTGATATATGACTTTTCAATATATTTAAAAGGAGAAAACACCAGAATCAACGTCAAGATCGACAGTATGACCGGAATCTCTCATGCGGATTGCGAAAAATTTTCCCGTGAGGTAACTGAACGGCTTGAAGCCGAGGAGACGCTTCCGAACTACTCCATGGAGGTATCTTCGCCCGGGATCAGGAGGCGGGTGCGCAACAGCGATGAATTCAGAAGATTCTTCGGCGCTCCGGTGAAAATCGTATGCCGGAGCAACGGCGGCTCAACGGTAATCAAGGGCCGGATCGGCGAAGCAACCGATACCGCGGTGAGAATAATCTCGGAAAAAGAGGAGCGGGCGATACTATTCGATACGATTACGAGCGCTAATCTTGATTATTAAGAAGAAGGTGTAACAACCATGAGCACTAATTTTTTTGAGGCATTGCATCAGATAGCAACCGACAAGGGAATACCGCGGGAATTAATCGAGCAGATCGTTGAATCCGCCATGCTGTCCGCGTTTAAAAAACAGTACGGCATGATCGATAACGTCCGGGTCGTGTTTGACCGGGATAAAAACAACGTGAAGGTCGTGTCCAGGAAGATGGTGGTAAACAACGCCCGGAACAAGGCGGAGGAGATTTCATATACTGACGCAGTCAAGATCGCGCCGGCCGCCGAACTGGGCGACGAGATCGAGGTCGATGAAAACCCTCTCGAATCATTCGGCAGGATAGCGGCGCAGACAGCCAAGCAGGTGATCATCCAGAAAATCAAGGAAGCGGAGAAAAACATCATCTTCAATGAATTCTCCGGCAAAGAGGGAGAGCTGATAAACGGCTTTCTCCAGCGGAAGACCAAAGACGCGATTTACGTCGATCTGGGCCGCACCGAAGGAATTCTCCCCGGGCGGGAGCAGTCGCCGCTCGAGCATTACAAGACCGGCGACCGCATCAAGGCGCTCATCCTCTCGGTGCAGAAGAACTCCAAGGGCCCGAGCATCATCCTGTCGCGGAGTCATCCGAAATTCATTCAAAAGCTCTTTGAGATGGAGATCCCGGAAGTTTACGACGGCGTAGTCAGAATAGTGAACATCGTGCGGGAGCCGGGTATGCGGACCAAGGTCGCGGTCACGAGCGAGCGGGACGACGTCGATTCCGTGGGCGCCTGCGTCGGCATGAAGGGAATACGGATCCAGTCGATCGTTCGGGAACTGGAGGGGGAGAAGATCGACGTGGTCGAATATTTTGACGACAAAAAGATAATGGCCGCAAACTCCCTGACCCCGGCCAAGACCGTTGAAATCGTGGAGAAAGCGGACGGCGGAATTATCGCGGTCGTGGACAACGACCAGAAGCACCTGGCGCTGGGAAGGGCCGGACACAACGTGAGGCTGGCGTCGAAGCTCTCCGGATTCGACATCGACATCAAGACCGAAGACCAGTACCGCGACTTCCTGGCGTCGAGCGAATCGCGGTCGATCGTGGAGCAGCTCTTCTCGCGCACGGAGGAAAACGAGACCCCGCTCTCAGAGCTTCCCGGGCTTGAGCCCCGGACCATCAAACTCCTCGAGAACGGCGGCGTGTTCTCGGTCGAGGATCTGGTGGAGAAGTCCGCGGAAGAGCTCATGGCCATCGACGGCATCGGCGAGAAAACCGCTAAAAAAATTCTCGAGATCATTGAAGAAAGTGTTGATTTTGAGGATTACGGAGAAAAGGATGAGGGGGAATCCGGTGCCGACCAGAATGTAGAGACCGACAAACAGGCGGAGACCGACAAACAGGCGGAGACCGACAAACAGGCGGAGACCGACAAACAGGCAGAGACCGACAAACAGGCAGAGACCGACAAACAGGCAGAGACTGACAAACAGGCAGAGACCGACAAACAGGCAGAGACCGACAAGCAGACGGAGACCGACAAGCAGACGGAGACCGACAAGCAGACGGAGACCGACAAACAGACGGGCTCAACAGATCAGCATGAAGCTCAATGAGGTTAAAGGCCCCACAGCCGGGCATGGAGTAAGAACGGCCCTTTTAGCACGATACGGTAAGGAAGTCATACGAATACATGAAAGCCATTGAAATATCAAGAAAAAACCACATATCCATGGAAGATATGGTAAAGGTATGCATGGAGCTGGAAATCAAATGCGAGGGAGACGATACGGACCTCCCGCAGAAGGATATTTTTTTAATAGAAAAAAAGATAGAAGCGATAAAAAAAAGAAAAGCTCACGAAATTGAAGAGAGCAAGAAAGGAAAAAAAATCAGGCTGAAACGAAGAGTCCAGATGCCCAAGGAGGCAAAGGAAAGCGACGAGGAAGCCAAAAAGAAAACGCCGCAGAAAAAATCGGGCGTGGAAGTTCCCCAGGCCAACAGGCAAAGCCGCCCCGCGCCGGGAACGACTCTGAGAAGGGAAAGGACTGCCGGAGCCGGCCCCGTACGGAAGCGGGAATTCGGCGGCGCCCCGGCGAGACCGGGGGCCGGGCGCAGGGATCAAAGGGATGGCAAATTTGCCCCCGGGAGCAAGCCTGCGCCGCCCATCGCCGAGGGAAAAGATAAAAAAAGAAAAAAAATCAAAGAAAAAGACAAGGATAAAAAAAAGTACAAGAGGGAACAGGAAGAGAAAGAAATCATATTCAGAAAGAAGCCGACGCTTGAAGAGAGAAAAAGGGAAACCGTCGCTCCGGGCGAGATACACATCACCGAAAATATATCCGTCGGCGACCTGGCAAAGAAGCTGAACATAAAGGCGAAGGAGGTAATCGCCAAGCTTATGAAACTGGGCGTGATGGCCACGATCAATCAGGTCATCGACGCCGATACCGCCGAGATCCTTGCCGCGGAATATGGAACAAACGTAAAGGTCGTATCCCTCTACGATGAAACAGTCATCAAACAGACCGAAGAGGATCGGCCGGAGGATTATGCACCCCGCCCCCCGGTCGTGACCGTTATGGGCCATGTCGACCACGGCAAGACGAGGCTTCTGGATTCGATCCGGAAGACCAATATCATCGACCAGGAATACGGCGGCATAACCCAGCATATCGGCGCGTACAGCGTAAAAATCGGAGACAAAAAAATCACTTTTCTGGACACACCCGGACACGAGGCATTTACCACCATGCGGGCCCGCGGCGCTAAAATCACGGATATCGTGGTTCTCGTGGTCGCGGCCAATGACGGAGTAATGCCGCAGACGATCGAGGCCATCAACCACGCCAGGGACGCCAAAGTTCCGATCATCGTCGCCATCAATAAGATAGATCTTCCGGATGCTAATTACGACAAGGTCAGAAACGAGCTTGCGAAATACGACCTGATCCCCGAGGAGTGGGGCGGGCATACCCTGTACGCGCAGATCAGCGCAAAATTCGGCACCAATCTGGATGCCCTGCTGGAGCTCATTCTCATCCAGGCTGAAATTCTCGAGCTGAAGGCCAATCCCAGGATCATGGCGAAGGGTACGGTAATCGAATCCAGGCTTGATCTGGGCAGAGGGGCCATGTCCACGGTTCTCATCCAGAACGGCACCTTGCATGTGGGTGATCCCTTCGTCATCGGCGTGTTTTCCGGAAAAGTCCGGGCCATGTTCGACGATCTCGGCCGGCCGATCACCGAGGCAAGCCCCGCAACGCCGGTGGAGGTTCTCGGCATCTCCGGCGTCCCGTCGGCAGGCGACCCATTTGAGGGCATCGATTCCGAGCGAAGCGCGAAGCAGTTTTCCCAGAAGCGCCTTGAGTACAAGCGGGTCGAATCCGCAAAGAAGGTGCGGAAGGTCACCCTCGAGTCCCTGAATGAGATGATCCGCGAGGGAGAGGTGCAGGAGCTTCGGATAATCGTCAAGGCCGACGTCGACGGCTCCAGCCAGGCCCTTAAGGAATCCCTGGAGAAGCTCTCGACCGGCGAGATACGGGTGAAGGTGATCCACGTGGGCACCGGAGGGATCAACGAGTCGGACGTGATGCTCGCGTCGGCGTCGAATGCGGTCATCATAGGCTATCACGTGAGGCCCGCCGGCAGGGTTTCCGAGATCGCGGAGCGTGAAAACGTATCGATCAAATTTTACAATGTCATATTCGAAGCCACGGATGCGGTGAAGGCGGCCATGGAAGGAATGCTGTCTCCTGAAATCAGAGAAGAGGTTACCGGCTCCGGCGATGTACGGCAGGTATTCAAGATTTCCAAGGTCGGAACCGTTGCCGGCGCTATTGTGAACTCCGGCAGGATCGAACGAAGCTGCAAGGTCAGGCTCCTCCGGGGCGGGGTTGTCGTATATGACGGAGCGTTGAAATCCCTCAAGCGGTACAAAGACGACGTATCCGAGGTCGCAGCCGGTCAGGAGTTCGGATTCGGCCTGGAAGGATTCAATGACATCAAGGAAGGCGACGCCTTTGAGGCTTACAAATTGATCGAGGTTGCCAAAACGATATAGGGTAGATATTAGCCCCCCTCCGGGGGGTTGGGGGGCTTTGTAGGCAGGGCTTGTTGGACAGCCTCAAGTGCTATATATTATTCATTATGAGTTATAGAAAAGAAAAACTGGAAGAACAGATTAAAAGAATCGTCTCCGAACTGCTTATCAAGGAAATAAAAGACCCGCGCATCGGCTTCGCAACCATAACCGGCGTCGAGCTCTCCAAGGATTTATCCCAGGCGAAAATCGGGGTTTCCGTTCTCGGAGAAGCGAAAGATCTGAGAAAAACCATTGAGGGATTAAACTCGGCGACCCCCTATATCCGGCACCGGATGGGCAAGGTTCTACAGATCAGGATTATACCAAAAATACAATTTTTTTTGGATTCATCCATCGCGGAGGGAGCACGCATGGTGCATCTTTTGAACACCTTGGAACAATCCGAAAATAAAAAAGAGGAACGGGATAATGACACCGGTGGCACTGAGGACTGACAAGCTGAGGCCGGAGGGGTGGAAAGCTCCTGCCGGGGATTTATTGAACGCCGTGCTCCTCATCGACAAGCCTGAAGGGAAAACGTCGCATGAAACCGTGATGGAGGTGAAAAGGCTCACCGGCGCAGACAAGATCGGCCATTCAGGAACACTGGACAGGTTTGCGTCCGGCCTTCTCATCCACTGCACCGGCCCGTCCACGAAGCTTGCGCGGTTTCTGCTCGAAGATGATAAAACCTATACCGGCACGATGAGGCTCGGCAAAAGCACGGACACTCATGACCGGGAGGGAGCCGTAATAGAAGAAAAGCCTGTTTGTGCCGTCACCCGTGAGGAGATTATGGACGCGGCCGGCAGATTCAAGGGGAAAATACTTCAAGTGCCGCCCCGGTTTTCAGCGCTCAAGATAAACGGGAAAAGGGCGTCAGATCGGGCGCGGGACGGAGAGAGCGTGGAACTGGCCGGCCGGATGGTGACTATTTATGAATTTGGTATTTATGACATTGACCTGGATGCCGCGCGTTTCCGCTTTCAGGTGCGCTGCTCCAAAGGAACGTACATACGATCGATTGCGCGGGACATGGGCCGGATACTGGGCACCGGTGCATATCTCGAAGCGTTACGGAGAACGGGCTCGGGACTTTTCAGTATAGATCAGGCGGTCACCATATCAACGCTCAATGACTACCTGGGCGGCGCTCCGGTTAACAAAAGCTTTATCGTGAGGCCGATCGAGGCCCTTAAGAATTACGGCATGATCGTCGTTACAGAGAGCTCTCGAAGGAGGATATTAAACGGAGCCTGTTTCGACATTGAGGGAGCGGTTAAAATTATAGATAAAGGCGAAAAATTGTTTATAATCGCCGACGAGGATCAAAATCTTATTGCAATTGCGGAAATGGATATCAAAAAATGGCAGATAAAGTATTTGAATGTATTCAAATAAATTCGGAGGATATACCGAAATATGGATCAAAAACGCGAAATCATTGAGAAGTACAAAACCCATGACAAGGATACCGGCTCGCCGGAAGTGCAGATCGCCCTTCTGTCCGAGCGTATCAGTCATTTGACCGGGCATTTCAAGACTCACGCAAAGGATTTTCATTCGAGACGAGGGCTCTTGAAACTGGTCGGCCAGAGGCGGCGTCTTCTCGATTATTTGAAGAAAAAAGATCTGGAACGCTATCGGGGACTGATCAAGGAGTTAGGGATACGAAGATAGCGCATATCGGATCATTCAGCGCCATCGGGGATGTCCGGTAGAGCAATGGCCGCGGCACTATTCAGAATATAGAAGCCAGGCGTTGCGGCAACCGGGAGGTCGGGCAGAGTCGTCGCCCGACCTCCCGGTTGCGGTAATACCTGACTTCTAAATTCTGCGCGGTTCTTCGGCCGGCATCCGGGGCGTAATCAACTATCAGTGAGGTAACACACATGTCTATTGAATTCAACGTGGACGTAGGACGGGAGAAGCTCCATTTTAATACCGGCTATCTCGCCAAGCAGGCGGACGGTGCGGTCGCGGTATCGTACGGCGAGGTGATCGTGTTCGCATCGGCAGTCGCTTCGCGGGAGGTCAAGGAGGGCCAGGATTTTTTCCCTCTTACGGTCGACTATCGGGAGAAATCGTACGCGGCCGGCAAGATTCCCGGCGGCTTCATCAAGCGCGAGTCGCGGCCGAACGACAAGGAGGTGCTGACGAGCAGGCTCACGGACAGACCGCTCCGGCCTCTGTTCCCGAAAGACTTCATAAACGAAGTCCAGATAATTATTTACGTGCTCTCAGCCGACCAGATAAACCAGCATGATATCATGTCGATCAACGCCGCTTCAGCGGCGCTGTCCATATCCGGCATACCCTTTCACGGCCCGGTCGGTGCGGTGCGCGTCGGGCGCGTCACGGGCGAATGGGTCGCCAACCCGACGTTCGCGCAGTCGGACGAGAGCGACATCAATCTCGTGGTCGCGGGAACTAAAACGGCGGTCACGATGATCGAGGGGTCGGCAAAGAACGTATCGGAAAGCGACGTGATAGACGCGGTCGAGTTCGCCCACCAGCACATACGGAGAATCTGCGAGACGCAGGAAGAGCTGGCGAAAGCGGTCAACAAGCCTTCGCTGAAATACAAACCCTTCGTGGCGGATGAGAAGCTGAGGGAGGATATCCGGAAGCGCTACCGGGGGAACATTGAAGAGCTTTCGCGCTATACGATAAAAAAAGAGCGTGAGAACGCGATGAACGCCGTTATCGAAAAGGCGGTCGCGGAGCTGACCGAGCTCTTTCCGGAAACAATAGCCCAGGCTGCGGGGATGCTCAACGATATCGACGGAGAGATCGTACGCAGGCGCATCCTCGAACAGGAAACAAGGGCCGACGGCCGCGGCGTCAGGGACATCCGGCCCATCGACATCATGGTGGGCATACTTCCCCGCGCTCACGGTTCCGCGGTCTTCACCAGAGGGGAGACCCAGAGCCTCGGCATAACGACCCTCGGCTCGGTGTCGGACATACAGCGGCTGGACGATATCGAGGGAGAAGGCAAAAAGCGCTTCATGCTCCACTATCACTTCCCGCGCTTCTCCGTCGGGGAGACCGGCCGCCACGGCGGGGTCGGCCGCAGGGAGATCGGCCACGGCATACTTGCCGAGCGGGCGCTGGAATACGCCATCCCGGGCGAGGAGGAGTTCCCGTATACCATCCGGCAGGTATCGGAGGTGCTGGAGTCGAACGGCTCGTCATCCATGGCCTCGGTCTGTTCAGCGTCCCTGTCCCTCTTTAACGCCGGCGTCCCCATCAAAGCAGCGATCGCCGGCATCGCCATGGGGCTGGTCATGGAGGGCGACCGGTATGCGATCCTCTCCGACATCATCGGGCTTGAAGACCACGTCGGAGACATGGACTTCAAGGTGACCGGCACGGACAGCGGAATCACCGCATTCCAGATGGACATCAAGATCCAGGGCATCACTCCCCAGATCATGCGCGCCGCGCTCGATCAGGCGAGGGAGGGACGGCTCCACATCCTGGACGTGATGAAAAAAATTCTGCCCGTACCGGAGAAACAGCTCTCGCCCTACGCGCCGAAGATGAAAACAATAAAAATCAATCCTGAAAAAATCGGCGAGGTTATCGGCCCCGGAGGAAAGATCATCAGGCGGATCATCGAGGAGACCGGCGCCGATGTCTCGGTCGAGGACGACGGCTCCATAACCCTGACCGGCTCCACCCTGGAATCCGTGGATCGGGCCGAGCAGTACATCCTGGGCCTGACCCAGGATGTCGAGCTCGATAAAATCTACGAGGGAACCGTCAAGCGCATTTTCGAATTCGGGGCGATGGTGGAGATACTCCCGGGCAAGGAAGGGCTCGTCCACATTTCAAAGCTGGACCACCGGCGGGTCAACAAGGTCGACGATATCGTCAAGATCGGCGACCGGGTCAAGGTACGGGTCATAAAGATCGACGACAAGGGAAGAATCGATCTCAGCAGAAGGGATGCGATCTGAGGAACCGGGTTATTGATGGTCTTTAAAAATAAACAGGATAATGGATTATCGCTTATTCTCGAGCCGATTGAGGGAGCCGTTTCGGTTTCCGTGGGATTGTGGATCAAGTCCGGTTCGAGAAATGAACGAAATGTCCAGTATGGATACGCCCATTTCATAGAGCATATGCTCTTCAAGGGCACCAAGAGATATTCCGCCAGGGAAATCGCCCGCATCGTAGACCGGGTAGGCGGCCAGCACAACGCCGCAACGAACAGGGAATATACCTGCTACTACATCAATGTCGTATCCGATTACCTTGCATTAGCCGTGCAGCTTCTTGCCGAGATGTATTATGATTCCCTGTTCGACCCCCTGGAGCTCGAAAAGGAAAAGAACGTCGTCATGGAAGAGATCAGGATGTATGAGGATACGCCCGACGAGCTCATCCATGACGCGTTCATCGAATGCATGCTCACGGGCCATCCCCTGGCCCATTCGATTCTCGGGACGCACGCCAGCATCCGCAACGCGACCCGCGGCAGCCTCGTCTCATTTTATGAGAGCCAGTACCGGAACAACAACACGATATTCGTGATCGCCGGAAAATTCGAAAAAAGCCAAGCTTTGGATCTTTTCGCTGAATGCTTTTCGCGCAGCAATGGGGCCGCGAAGCCAAAGCCGCAGCCGCAGGTCAAACCCTCGCGGGTCGATTACCACCATATCGAAAAGGAGCTGGAGCAGGTCCATTTCTGCCTGGGCACCGAGGGGATCAATCGCGATGATGAAGACCGTTGGGGGCTTTATATATTAAGCACCGTGCTCGGCGGAAGCATGTCGTCCCGCCTTTTCCAGAACATACGCGAAAAAGAAGGAATCAGCTACTCAATCTATTCATTCCACTCCTCATACACGGACAGCGGGATTTTCGGCATATACTGCGCCACGCTCCCTGAGAATTACAGCCGCGCCGTGGAGCTCATCATAGAGGAGTGCAGGGAAATGGCAATACACGGCATAACCGAAGAGGAACTGCAGGATGCCAAGGATTTCATGAAGGGAAACCTGGCGCTGAGCCTCGAGAGCGTTGAGGTGCGCATGGGCCAGCTCGCCAAGGATGAGATCACGTTCCAGCGGAGTTTCAGCTTTGACGAGATCGTAGGCCTCATCAGCAGCGTTTCCATGGATGATTTCAACAGAACATGCGGCAGGATATTCGGGAAGAAAAAATTGTCCGTGGTGTCCGTCGGAAAGCTTGCGGGCCGAAACGTGCCTGAAAAGAGTATAGCACTGTAATAAATTTTTCACTAAGAAATCTTTTTTTGCTTTACTTTGTATCGCGGTACTTTTATTAATTTCTTCACCCTTTTCTTGCTCCCTCCCCCTTTAATGGGGGAGGGTTGGGGTGGGGGTGGCAAAGCTCACCCTCCCCTCACCCCTCCCATCAAGGGAGGGGGAATGATTCTTAATAAATTTACCATAAACTTAACTGGCGGAGCGTATAACTATGGCATCAAAAAACGAGGGAATGAACAGCACCATCGGAGAAGGGTCTGTTTTCGAAGGGAAATTTTATATAAGCGGTTCGCTGAAAATTGACGGCAAGTTTGAGGGCGAGATCAAGACGGATGAAGAGCTTGTCGTCGGAGAAACCGGAAGAGTCAAAACAAATATACTCGCCAAATCCGTGGTTATTGCCGGTACGGTGATCGGGAACATCACCGCGCGCAATGAGGTCAGGCTCCTTGAGACCGGCAAGGTGCTGGGCGATATCACGGCGCCGACGATATCTCTCCAGAAGGGCGTTGTCGCAAACGGGAATTTTAACATTACCGGCGGGCATAAAAAAGACGCCAAAAAGATTATAGAGGATTCCTATAACGGCACGATCACACCCGTCGGCGCAGAGACAACCGAGATTCGGACAATCGCCTCACGATGAGTCCTTTTCTCATAAAAAACAAAACCAAAAAACAGTATTGCGGCGCTAGCCGATATACCGATAAACAATTAAATAAATTCGGCCGGACGGCCGAACAATTGATATAGACATATATCCGGCGTTTCTTTGATAACATGAAAAGAATATTTTCAAAGACTATCAAATTCAGCAGATTTACCGTCTCATTGTTCACCAATGAGATCATGCTTGTTTTTATCGGCGACAAAAAAATATACATCAAAAACATCCGGCTGAGGCTGCCGTCCGTCGATATCTCCTCTCTCAGGCGGCCCCGGATTAAAACCGGACGGCGCCCCGCGTACCGGCCATATTCATCGCGCCGTAATAACCTCCCCGCCCGTACGAAAAAGCATGCTTTTGCCCTGGCTGCCGCGATCCTCGCGATCAGCTATGTTTTCTCCGTTTCTCCTTCAAAACAGAAGAACTCCATAGCGCCAGACGATGAAACGATTAAAAAGAACCTGCTCCTTTCAAAAAATACCGATTATTCGTCTCCGGAGAAAGGCCTGAAGCTCATCATAAACGAGCATACGATCGCCCGCGGCGACTTTCTGCAGAAGATCGCGAAAAAATACGGTGTGTCGGTAGAGACGATCTGCGGGACGAACAAAATCACCACCGACGGGATCCTGACGGTGGGAGCGGTGCTCAAGATACCGAACAAGGACGGCATCCTGTATACAATGCAGAAGGGAAGCGACCTCGTTTCAATAGCAAAAAAATACAAGGTCTCCTTAAAAAAAATCATTGAAGAGAATGATCTGAAAAACCCGGATTTCGTAGCAGCGAATACCGTTCTGTTTATTCCCGATGCCAAGCCGCTCAATTTATTTTCAGGCTTCATATGGCCTTCATTATTAAGGGCGGTGACCTGCGGATATGGATGGCGGAGAAATCCCTTTGAGCCGAGCCAGACCGAGTTTCATACCGGTCTTGACATCAGATCCAACTTCCAGTGGATCAAGGCTTCAAAATACGGGAAAGTCGCCTATACCGGATGGCTGGGAGGCTACGGCAAGACCGTGGTCATCGCCCACCCCGGAGGCTGGAAGACCCTGTACGCCCACCTCTCACGGATAATCGTCAAGACCGGCCAGCACGTCAAGCAGGGACAGCTGATCGCCATGAGCGGCAACACGGGACGCTCAACCGGCGCGCATTTACACTTTGAAATTTTACGGGGCGACAAAAATATCAATCCGTATATTTACTTCAGAAAAAAAAGAGAGTGATCACTCCCCGCACGGCGACGATTGACTTATCAAAAAATGAATTGACTCATTTCGATTCCACCGCTTCTGTAATGCATCATTCGAATTAGACGAATATTAATTAAAGTGATCCCCCTCCCTTGATGGGAGGGGTAAGGGGAGGGTGAACTTTGGCCTACAAATTCATCTGGTTACTATAAATTAATCACCCCCACCCCGACCCTCCCCCCATTTAGGGGGAGGGAGAAAGAGGCATTATTAACCGGAGCCATGCACATGCTGAAGGATGCCAACTTTTTATGCGAGCTGGGCACTGAGGAGATACCGGCCGGATACCTGCCGCCGGCCATTGAGGCGGCCAAAAGGCTGTTTATCGATAATCTTGAAGAGAACAGGATAAATTTCAAAAGTATCGAGGTATACGCAACCCCGCGGAGGATCGCTATCCTCGCCTCCGGCATGGCAGAGACCCAGCGGGAAGAGGTCGCGGAGATCAAAGGGCCTTCGGTGAAGGCTGCGTATGGCGCGGACGGTTCGCCGACAAGAGCCCTGGAAGGCTTTCTGAAAGGGAACGGCATCGCGCGTGAGGACCTCGCTACCCGGGATACTGATAAAGGCGCGTATCTGTTCGCCAGAAAGAGGCTTGCGAAGAAAAAAACCGCCGATCTGTTGCCCGGCATAATAGCCGGAATCATCGCGCAGATACCCTTCCCCAAGAGGATGCGGTGGAGCGACAAGGCGGTCACCTTCCCCCGGCCCATCAGGTACTTTCTCATTATTCTTGACGGCGGCGGCCCGTTAGAGATCGACGGAGTCGCGTCGTCGAACAAGACCCGCGGCCATTACATCCAGCATAACCGGATGCTCGAGGTAAATTCAATCAAGGACTATGACGGCATTCTCAAACAGAACGGGGTCATCGTTAACCAGCAGGAAAGAAAGGAGATCATCAAGCGCGATCTTGAGGAGGCGGCGCATAAGGCTAAAGGCTTTCTCCTCGAAGACGAGGAGCTCCTCGACACGGTGACCTATCTGACGGAGCAGCCGAGCGTGTGCGCGTGCAGCTTTGACGGCAATTTCCTGAAGCTCCCCGATATCATCCTCATCGCCGAGATGCGGGAGCACCAGAAATACTTTTCGGTCATCGGCCCGGACAAGAAGCTTACGAATAAATTTCTCGTGGTGTCGAACAACCCGCCCACGCCGCATGTTACGGCCGGAAACGAGCGGGTCATCGCCGCGCGCTTAAACGACGCGCGCTTCTTTTACGAAGAAGACCGGAAGGTGAAGCTCGCCGACCGGGTCCAGACGCTCACCAGCGTGCTTTTCCACAAGGAGCTCGGCTCCATCTACGATAAGGTGCAGAGGATGCAGGACATCGCGGATTTTGTATGCCGGCGCCTTAACCTGGACGGCACGCTTGAAGCAAAAATAAGGAGGGCCGTTTCCCTGTGCAAGACCGATCTCGTCACCGCCGTGGTATTCGAGTTTCCCTCGCTTCAGGGAAAAATCGGCAGAATTTACGCGCTCGAGGACGGGGAAGACCCCGATGTGGCCGATGCGATCGAGGAGCATTACCGGCCGCGGTTCAGCGGCGACCGCCTCCCCTCAGCCATGACCTCCCTCGCGGTTTCCCTGGCTGAAAAGGTGGACAATATATTCGGCTCCTTCTCGGTGGGGAATATCCCGAAAGGCTCGGCTGACCCGTATGCCCTGCGACGGCAGGCTAGTGCCATTGTCGAGATTCTCATCAGGAATGAGATCAATCTTGAATTGGAGGAGCTCCTGGATGCAGCGACGAAAAATTATAAAAATGGCGTCCGGATCGTGGACTCGATCCTTCAGTTCATCGCAGCACGAGCAAAGACGATTTTCTCGGAGAGCGGCCTCTCCCATGATGAGATCGACGCCTGCCTGTCGACCGGCTCGAGCGATTATCTGGAGCTCTTCCGCCGCGCCCGGAGCGTGAACGAATTCCGGAAAAATGAGAATTTCTCCCGTATGCTCCTCAGCTTCAAGCGGATGAACAACATCGTATCCGCCTTCAGAAAGGAGAATAAAGCCTACCCGCTCTCCTTCGATCCGGCGCTCTTCCGGCACGAAGAGGAAAGGGAGCTGTATGATTTTTTTCAATCGAAAAGCGAAACGATCGGAAGGCTCATATCCGCAAGCAACTACATCGAGCTTTTCGGGCTCCTGATCGAGGCCAAGCCCATAATAGACCGGTTTTTCGACAAGGTCCTGGTCATGGAGAATGATACAAGGCTTCGCGACAACAGGCTGTACGTACTGGAAAGCATCCTGAAAAACTTTACAAAGCTCATGGATTTCTCGAGAATAGAGGATCGGTGACCGCCATGAGGATCTGCCTCCTCTCGTACCGCGGCAACCCCTACTCCGGCGGTCAGGGAATATACCTCAAGTACATCGCCGAGGAGATGGTGCGCCAGGGCCACAAGGTCCACGCAGTGGTGGGGCCTCCGTATCCGCCGCCGATGAAGGGCGTTAAACTCCATAAAATAGAGAACAGCCACTACTACGAACGTAACGGCGCGGATATAATCGACCGGAACGAGCCGTTCGGGATATTCAAGCCGCTCAACTTTTACGAGTACTGCGCCACCAGGCTTGGCGCTTTTTCCGAGATCAGCTCATTCACCTTCCGTGCGTTCCAACTGGTACGGAGGATTCATGCAAAATACAAATTCGATGTCATCCACGACAACCAGTCGATCGGCTACGGCCTCCTCTTAATAAAATATCTCGACATCCCGGTGGTAGCCACCATCCACCATCCGCTGTCCATCGACCTGGCAAGCACCCTGGAGCGGGCCCCGACATTCAAAAAGAAGATCAAGACCGTCATTTTCTATCCCACCATGATGCAGGCGTTCGTGTCCAAGCGGCTCGACCACATCATCACCGTGTCACAGAGCGCGAAAACAATGATACACCGCGACTTCGGCGTGCCCCCGGCCGGGATGACCGTGATCTACAACGGCATAGACCGGAGCATATTCCGTCCCCTTCGGAATGTTCGGAAAAAAAAGGGGAAAATCATATTCGTGGGAAACATTGAGGACGGAAAAAAAGGATTCGCCTACCTGTTAAAGGCCCTCACCCTCATCGACGCCGGAGTGCGGCTTACGGTCGTGGACGGAGGCGCTCCTCACCGGAAGATTACGGAACTGCTCATCAAGAAGATGAGGCTCGGCGACAGGGTGGAGTTCACGGGCAAGACCTCCACCGAAGAACTCGTACGCCATTACAGTGAGTCCGTGCTCGCACTCGTCCCGTCGGTATATGAAGGCTTCGGCCTTCCCGCGGCCGAGGCCATGTCGTGCGGCGTGCCGGTGGTGGCAAGCGACGGCGGCGCCCTGCCGGAGGTCTTGGGAGACGCCGGTATTGTGGTGCCGGCCAGGGATGAAGCCGCAATAGCATCTGCGGTGAATGGACTCCTTGCGGATCCGAGAAAACTTAAGGAGATGAGCCGCAGGGGAATCGAGCGGGTGGAGAAGCACTTTAAATGGGACAGGGCGGTAAGGGAGATTATCGAGGTTTATAAGAGATCGAGATCATCGGAATACCGATGGCGAAATAGTGCCTGCTAAGTGCGGTACCATTTATGCCTGCTTTCTCTTGGCTTCAATTACGATCTGTGCCACGTCCATGACCCTCATTTGATTCTCCAACCCTTCGTCTTTAACGGCGTCTTCCAGCATTTTCTTGCAGATCGGACATGCTACGGCAACTACCTCGGCGCCATACTCTTCTGCCTCCCTGACGCGCCGTCTGGCGGAGCTGTCCTGGCCTGAGCCGAGCATATCGGAAAAATAATTTCCGCCCCCGCCCCCGCAACACAGGGCGCTGTTCATATTCCTTCCCATCTCCATATAATCAAGCCCCGGCACGGATTGAAGTATATTCCTCGGTTCGAGATAGACGCCGTTCCATCTTCCGAGATAGCAGGGATCATGATAAGTCACCCTGGCCTTAAACGATCCAAGAGGTAATTTATCCTTAATGATTTTATTAAGCATCTGAGTATAATGATAGACCTCAAACTTACCGCCCAACAATGGATACGCATTCTTCATCGCATTAAAGGCATGGGGAGAGAGGGTGATGATCCTGGCAATTCCACGTTTGGTAAATTGGTCTATATTATTAACGGCCAGATGCTCGCTGAGCGCTTTTTCGCCAAGGGCATTGACGTCATTCCCATCGCTCGTCTCGTTTTCGCCGAGAATCCCGAACGAAATGCCGGCATTCAAAAACAGTGAAGCAACGGCGCGCGTCATTTTTATTCCCGATTCATCAAAAGAGCCCACGTCGCCTGCATAAAATAGATATTCCTGTCCGTTATATACGGGGACGTCCAGACCTTTCGCCCAGTCGCCCCTTTCAGACTGAGGTTTTTTGAAAGGATTCCCCCTGTTATATATTTCAGTCAGATAATTCCTGATTGAAGGAGGAAGCTTGCCCGTGTTTACGATTTCCTCTCTTGCCGCTATTATCATATCGACGAGATGATCTTTTATCCCCGGAATACCGCATGCTTCAACGCAGTTTTTACAGGTGGCGCATGAAAACAGCACCTCCTTGAACCTGTCGCTTGCATCCAGATCTCCCGTTAACCATGCCCTTAAGAGCCACAGTCTCCCGCCGGGTGAGTACGTCTCGAAACGATACTTCAGGTAAGACGGGCAATTAATATCCATGAAGTTTACCGGTAATTTGCACCACCCGCACCGAAAACACCGGTGCAACAGTTCTTCATGTTTCATTTAGCCAACCTCCCAGTTCCCCGGATTCATAATTCCCTTGGGATCGAGCACGGATCGAAGACGGTTCATGAGCTGAAACGTATTGGGATCCATATGTTTGATAATCTCCTTTTGGGCCGGCGCCTCCGCCTTCCAGGGAATGCCTCCCAGCTTCAATACCGCATTATTGGTTTCATGAAGCGCATTCCGCGCCAGGTCCACATCGGCATCGATCGCCCTGTTGAACGTATAGGTGTAGGAAAACATCATGCAATGCCCGCCGATAATCCGTGCGGCCATAAGATTATCGATACCGAATTTCTTTGAGATTTCAACCCCGATATTATACGCTCCAGCGAAGAGCTCGATGGGCATGATCGATCCCACATATTCGAATCCGCCTCCTTTCTTTTCATCAGCGACCTGAGTAGGCTGAGGGTTGGGGGCCTTCAGTAAATCCGCTCTGCTCGCCGGAGGCAAGGGCGCGAACCCGCCTGTTTTATCATCGATGTATTTTTTCACCGAGGCGCGGATCAGGTTTCTCTTCCAGGTTAATTCCTCCTTTGTGTCCGCCCCGTAATTGATTATCACCATAGGAAATATTTGGACTCTGCCGATTATGCAGCTTACGCCTGCGGTTATATCCTCGGTCAATTGGGTGCCGGTCAGCCTGTGTAGGACATCAGCAATAAGCTCTATATCGCCGGTAATGAATACCCGCGCGTCATTATACGGATGGGCGGGAAAAAGCTTGATTGAGAGCTTCGTCACTATGCCGGTTGTTCCTGCCCAGCCGATGAAGAGTCCCGAGAGGTCCGGGAGCGGCGCGCGGGAAAACCAGTAAGGGGATGCGGAGCACGATCCGGTCTTCACGATCTCGCCTGTCGGCAGAACGGCCTCCATTCCATTCAGCATTTCCGAATGGAATCCGCCTATTTGAGAAAGATGGCCTGAACCGTGAATAAGCACATTCCCCCCGACGGTGGCGATCGGCGGCGCGTCGGGGATCGAGTGTTTGAGCCCCGGATGATGCCTTTTGAGATAGGCCTGGAGAATCCCCTGCGATGTACCGGCCTCTACCAGGGCATACCGGCTCGTCTCGTTTACTTCCAGGATCCGGTTCATCCTTTTCAGGTCCATTACCATACCGCCCTTAAGCGCCCTGGTAAGCCCTGACAGAACAAGCCCGCCGCCCATGGGCACAACGGGCACCCCTTCCCGGTTGGCCAGCAGCACGATCTTTTGCACTTCTTCCGTGGAATCAGGCATTACCACAAAATCGGGAGCTGCGGGCAGCATGGTGCCCATATCGCGGGAATAGATAAAAAGCTCTTCCGGTTGATTGGAAACGAATTCCGCTCCGACAATATCTTTAAGCTCATTATATATTTTTTCCATGGTATTGCCCCCTGTTAATCTATTCGCCTAACGCGATATGACAAAGCTCGCTCATCAGAATGGGAATAATGCCGCGCTCCGCCACCAGGTCCTTCATGGTGAAGAAACAGGCCGGGCAATTAAAAACGCAGTATTTTGCCCCCGCTGCCGCCATATCGTCGATGTTCCTCTTCTGCACGTCATCGGCCAGCTCGTCCTTTTGCTGCGCCTGTATGGTGCCCGCACAGCACAGGGCGTTTTCCCGGTCGTACTGCCGTTTGACCCGTTCCGCGCCGATCCTCGCGAATATGTCGTCAACCCAGTGTTGGGTCTCCGGAACAAGGCGGTTGGAGCAGGGACGCTGATACGCGACTTTTTCATTAAGCGGACGTATCTGTTTTTTAAGGGCATCCAGTTTCCGGGTCAGGTACTCGAACAGGTGGATCGGCTTAAAAGGAACCTCAATGCCGAAAGCAGGCGCGAGATGGGTGTAGGTGCCGTAGCATTCGTCGTGAAAACAGATGAATTCGTCAACGCCGCTCTCCTTGAGATAGTTATTCCGGATATTATCGATCATCTTGGGGAGGCGCTCGCGTATGGTCGAATTCCTGGCAAAGTGAAGCCACATGATATTGCAAAATACATCGTATCCCCCGAAAGTGGATGCTCCTTCGAAGAGCTTTCCGCGAATCGTGCCCTGCAGCATGGGAAAGGCGCACATATTCACCACGGGCGCCCGGAGCTTCTGAGGTTTGATTCTTCCCCGGGGTCTCATGACGAGGAGTTGTTGCTCCGTTAAAGGAATGGGTACGGGCCACGCCTTTTTTTCTTCCTGGCGCTCAACGATCATATAAAAGGGATGGTTTTTATTAGGACAATACTCTTCACACGCGTAGCAGGTCGCGCAATCACCAAGCACGCGCGAATCGTCGCCCCGAATAAGCTTCTTCCATTCTTCCCTGGCTTCGTCCAGACCCAGGTCCATGTACTGGCATTTCATCAGGCAATCTATTGATTTGCATTTTTCGCAGATTTTTTCATTGAATTTCAATTCATACATGGCCGCGCTCCTTTCATGGATATGGCTTATTTTTTCTTTTGCTGCTCCTCGAGAATGATCCGGGTCGTCATCCTCGCCACCTCGCCGACGAGCGTCGAACATTTTTCCATCATCCCCGCCTTCGCTGCCGCTGCCAATTCTGAAGGATCGTACAGGTTGTAGAATCTGCCGATCAGCGAGGTCTGAATATCCGCGCAGCGCGCGGAGCCGTATTTCTCGACAAACCGGTCGTGCAGCTTCTTTGAAAGCAGATTGGCCTTTACAAGCTTCCTCATGTCGCCGAAGTCCTTTTTGTCCCTTCCAAACATATAGCTTATCGCCATGACGCCGCCTGACAGGGCGCCGCAATGCCCGTCGCCGGTCAATCCCACGCCGTCCGCCAGGCCGGTCCCGGCTTTGAAAACATCGTCATTTTCAATCTCCAGCGCGTCGAACACGCCCGCAATCGTACATTGCGGGCATCCCCCGCCCCGCATTTCATATTTTTTCGCGTTTTCAAACGCCTTGTCTGATTTTTCATTCAGTGATTTTTCATTTTGCATAAGCTTACATCCTATTTTTGATATCTAGAAGATTTAACAACAGGTCGAAATACTTTTTCCTCTGTTCCTCCAGCCCTGCCGTATCTTTGTTGTCGGCCTTGAGAAGGCAAAGCTGCTGGAAATAGTAGTTCATTGCGGCATTGAGCAGTGCAGATACGGTTTCCGGATCATGCTTCCCGATCAGGCCTTTTTTCTGTATCTTCCTGATGCTTTTCGCACAACTATCCAAATTTTCATCGAAATACCAATCCCGATAAAACCGGCGGGCCTTTGGATTGCGGAACATCTCGATCCAGAGGATCCGGGTTATAGCTTCCATTCTCGGAGATGAGAGTATTTTCTGGCGGATTTTGAACGACTCTTTGAATTTATCCCTCAAGCGATCAAGGGACATTTCCTGCACCGGTTCTTCAGGAGGCTTCGTTTTATTTATTTCGGTTTTGTAGTATTCGAAAATTGCGTCCAAGATGGCTTCCTTGCCGGGAAAGTGATTATACAGTGAGCTGGTTTTAACGCCTGTCGCATGAGCTATCTCCCGGATAGAGGTTTCGTAAAAGCCCTTTTGTGAAAACAGATCGATGCCGGCATTAAGAATCTTTTCTTTTGTGCTTATCCGTTCGTCCATTCTACGTTTCTATTGTCTTGTATATTTTATTGCGTGTCAGCCTGAGCGGCCGTTGTGGTCTATAAATAGACTAACGATCGATAGTTTGTCAAGTCTTTTTGAGCCAGTTGATTAATCATACAAGTGGTATTCCAGCAGCCGGCACTCGATGCCTGCGTTAAAAAAAATCATTTTGCGGCTTGTTCGCAGCCCCACCTGTTTTGCCAGACGCGGGTTGCCGGTAAATATGTAGCCCGTATGCCCGGCGCATTTTTGTTTGAAAAAATTCCCTATGCTCCTGTATTGGCGGCCGAGCTCCGCCTCTTCGCCAAGCCTCACGCCGTATTCCGGATTAAGCATGATAATGCCTTTTCCGGTCGGAAGGGGGGTCTCGGCGAAATCACACACGGAAAATTCGATCAGGGTTTCCACGCCCGCGGCGCGCGCGTTTATTTTCGCGGCGTCAATGGCGCGCCGGTCAATGTCGGTCGCGATTATGCGCGCCGGCAACCCGCCGCGCCCGCGGCCGTTCATTTCTTCGCGCAATGCCCGCCATTTTTTTCCGTCAAAATTTTTCACGTGCATGAACCCGAAGTTGTCCCGCAAGAGTCCCGGCGCGCGGTTCAGCGCGATAAGCGCGGCCTCGATCGCCAGGGTACCGCTTCCGCACATCGGATTTACCAGCGGCACAGAGCCGTCGTAGCCGGCGGCAAACAGGAGCGCGGCTGCCAGCGTTTCCCGGAGCGGCGCGGCGTGCGGCATCGTGCGATATCCCCGGTCTGAAAGCTTGTTCCCGGAAGTGTCCAGGTAGAGCCAGCAATCGTCCCTGTTCCAGAAAAGATCGACAACCGCATTATCGCGGTTCGGGCCTGAAGACGGCCGCTTGCCGCACTTTTTAACCAGCCTGTCCACGATCGCGTCTTTGACTTTTTGATTGGCGAACATTGAATTTTTGACACGGCCGGTTTCAATGACTGAAACGACGCTCAGGTATTCGGACGGATCGATGATTTCTTCCCAGGCTAGGGCGGCGACCTCCCGGTACAGCTCGTCCGGGCCGCGGCAGGGGAATTTCTTAAGCGGATACATCACGTGCAGGGCGGTGCGCAGGCACAGGTTCAGGCGAAGCGCGTCTTCCCACGATGCCTCAATCTCGACGCCGCGGTCATGCTCCGACAGGATCGTATAACCCATTTTCCGTAGCTCCTCGCGCAGATAGGGAACCGAGCCCGGCCCGCAGGAGACGGTTAAGGATGTATTGCTGAATATATTCATAAATGTATCAGGATGATGTTAGACTTTTTCTTGCTTGCTATCAGAGCGTCCGGAATCTGCTGCATCGAGGAACGGCTCTAAGTAAAAGACAAGGATTTTTTAATATAAATTTTCGATAGTTTTCGGTAAAATAATGGAAAACACTGGTTTTATCAAATGCATGCCTCCGGATAAATTGCTTGACAAAAGTAATTTATCCGGATAAAATGCTTTTGTTATGAAAATAAAAAAAAGGCTTTTTGATCTCAACCTCCCGCCCGGAAAATCCGCTTTTCTTTGGGGCCCTCGCAAGGTCGGTAAAACCTATTGGATCTCTCATACCCTCTCCGGCGCTGAGATTATTGATTTATTGAAAACGGATATTTTGGCTGAATATATTACCCGCCCGTCGCTGTTAAGAGAACGCTACCAGCATTACAAGGGATTGATAGTTATTGACGAAATACAAAAGATCCCTCCCATTCTTGACGAAGTTCACTGGCTTATTGAAAATAGAGGCATATCTTTTTTACTGACCGGATCCAGCGCGCGCAAATTACGCCGCGGTCACGCAAATCTTTTAGGCGGCAGGGCTTGGCGAAGAACGATGACGCCGCTGTCTTTTATGGAGGTAACTGAATTCAATCTGGAACGAATCATGATTTCCGGATTACTGCCGTCCCATTACCTTTCGCCTGATCCGATTGAAGATTTAAGGTCTTATGTCGCCGATTACCTTAAGGAAGAAATTGTCGCCGAGGCGCTCACCCAAAATATTCCGGCATTCAATGAATTTTTGCGGGTAGCGGCGATCACATCCAGCAAGCTTATTAATTACGTGAATATCGCCCGCGAAACAGGCGTATCTCATAGGACGGTTCGTACCTATTTTGATATCCTTGAGGACACCTATCTGGGATTTAGGATCCCTCCATGGAAGGAATCAAAAAACCGCCGCATGATAACCACGGAAAAGTTTTATTTATTCGACGTGGGGGTGGCTAATTATCTCTCCAGGCGACAGCCAAAAATCGGCAGCCCTGAATTCGGAAAGGCTTTCGAACATTTTATTTTGATGGAATTGAAAGCATATCAGGCGTACCGCGATCCGGATATGTCTATAACCTTCTGGAGGACGTCAACCGGCCGAGAGGTTGATTTCATTCTTGGAGAAAAAAAAGCGGCGATAGAAATTAAAGGATCATCCCGCGTTCATGATGGGGATATCGGTTCTCTTCAAGCTCTATTAGAGGACGGGCCGGTTAAGAAGTGTTTTATCATTTGTCTTGAAAAGCAGCCGCGCCGGCTGACAAAAGATATTGAGGCGATACCATGGCAGATGTTCATAGAGCGGCTCTGGCGTGGCGAATTTGAATGATAACCGGCAGACGTTAGCCAATCAGCTTGACCGCTTTTTGATGAGGCACCGGAAAAAATAATATTATTGACACGATCGCAGGCATTAAAGTATTGTCCGGACTGATTAATAGAATGCGGTATTTAAATGACAATTGCCCACTTTTTAGTTTTCCCCCCAATTGAATTATCTACTAAGTGATCAGCGCTCAATTAAATTTTTTCACTGATCAACGGCATTCAAAATCAATACAGAACTATTGCAAATCCGGTCATACCCACAGGTAGGCTGAAACCGCATTAGATACAACAAGGAGAAGAAATGAGTTTTACAGAATTTAATTTATCCAGCGGGATTATGTCCCAAATCGAGGCGATGGGATATGAAACCCCGACGCCGATTCAAAAAATGGCCATCCCGGCGGTTATGCAGGGAAAGGACGTCATGGGACTGGCCCAGACCGGCACCGGAAAAACAGCGGCCTTTGCCCTGCCGATTTTACAGAGGCTGTCCGAAGGAAGGAAAGGGCAGATACGGGCGCTCATAATAGCGCCGACGAGAGAGCTGGCCGAGCAAATCAACGATTCGGTGACCGCCCTGGGCAAACGGACGGGGTTGAAAAGCACTGCCGTGTATGGGGGCGTGAGCGCCGGCAAGCAGGTGGCTGCCCTAAAACGCGGAGTTGATATAGTGGTCGCCTGTCCGGGCCGGCTGCTGGACCATCTCGAAAGCAGGATCATCAACCTATCAAGACTGGAAACCCTGGTGCTGGACGAAGCGGACCACATGTTCGATATGGGGTTCCTGCCGGATATCCGCAAAATCCTTAAACACGCAAGCTTGCGAAAACAGACGCTGCTGTTTTCCGCTACCATGCCGAAAGATATTCAAAAACTGGCTGATGATATTTTAAAAAATCCCTGCCATATCGAGATCGATCATATGGAGCCGCTCGAGACCGTTGAACACGCGCTGTTCCCGGTCGCGCCGCACCTTAAAACCGAGCTTTTGTTCGAGTTGCTGAAATCGACTGATGCGCGATCGATACTGATTTTCACCCGCACCAAACACCGGGCCAAAGTCCTGGACCAGAAGCTGCAGAGGAACGGCTACAGGGCCACTTCTTTGCAGGGGAATCTGCCCCAGAACAAACGGCAGAAGGCCATAGAAGGGTTTCGCAACGGCACGTTCCAGATCATGGTCGCCACGGACATCGCCGCCCGCGGTATCGACATATCCCTCATATCGCACGTAATCAATTACGATATGCCCGACACCTCTGATGCGTATACGCACCGCATCGGACGCACCGGAAGGGCGGAGCGATCCGGGGACGCGTTTACCTTTGTCACGGGTGAAGACGCCGGCACCGTAAAGGAAATCGAGCGAAAAATGGGCGCGAAGATCAAGCGCCGGATGATCGAGGGGTTTAACTACAATGCGCCGCAGAAAACAGACGCGCATGAACCGCAGTTCCGTCGATCATTCCAGAGTCGATCTTTCCCGAGAAGAAAGGTTTCGTAGAAATTGAGTTAAGCCGGATTTTTTACGCCGCTCTGCATCCTTGTGAAGCGGCGTAAAGGTTAATGGGATGAATGTATATGGATGGTACTAAAAGAGATACTATCAGGCAGGGACAAAAGGTAGCGATAGTTTTAAAAAAAGACCAGCGCACCGGCGATTTAACTATAGGAATCGTACAGGATATTTTAACGAATTCCAACCATCACCCGCATGGAATAAAAGTCAGATTAATGAGTGGGGGAGTCGGCAGAGTTAAAAAGATTCTTTAGCTCAGTTAAACAGATGTACGGATCGAAATTATGCTTGATCGGCAAACGTATTATTCATGTATGGTTTAATGAATTTTAATAAGAATACGGAGAAGAAATGTATGGGCCCGCTAACCGCAATTATTAAAACCAATAAAGGGAATATAAAGCTTGCACTTTATCCGGATAAGACCCCGGTCACGGTTGCGAGCTTTGCAAACCTTGCGCTTCACGGATTTTACAAGGGGCTGAAGTTCCATCGCGTAATCGAAGACTTCATGATACAGGGCGGCTGCCCCAAGGGCACCGGCACCGGCGGCCCGGGCTATTCATTCAAGGACGAGTGCACGCCTGAATTGAAACATGACAAGCCGGGCGTTCTCTCAATGGCCAATGCGGGCCCGAACACGAACGGGAGCCAGTTCTTCATTACCCACGTGGCCACGCCATGGCTCAACGGCAAGCACACGATCTTCGGGTCCGTGGCCGGCCAGGAGGACATGAAAGTAGTAAACAGCGTCAGGCAGGGAGACGTTATTGAATCGATCGCGGTCGAGGGCGATACGTCCGAGCTGTTCGCGCAGGTTGGCGATAAAATCAGAGAGTGGTATAATGCTCAGCGTTCGTGACCTGAAACTCTCTTTCGGCAAGAGAGTGCTTTTCAAGGAAGTCAATATAAATTTTGCCCCCGGCAATTCGTACGGGCTTATAGGCGCGAACGGTTCGGGAAAATCAACCTTTCTAAAAATATTGTCCGGCGAAATCGAGCCGAGCTCCGGAGCGATCGACCGAAACCCGAAAGAGCGTGTCGCCGTCCTGAGTCAGGACCAGTCCGCGTTTGACGAGCACCGGGTGATCGACACCGTGATAATGGGCCATTCTAAGATGTATGATGTTCTGAAAGAGCGGGAAGCGGTCTATACCAAGGAAAATTTTTCCGAGAAGGACGGGCACCGGGCAGCGGAGCTCGAAGAGCTCCTGGACGAGATGAACGGCTACGAGGCTGAGTCCGACGCCGCGTCCCTGCTCAGCGGCCTGGGGACCGGCGTGGAGCTACATGATAAAAAAATGAAAGAGCTCGAGGGCGGCGAGAAGGTGCGGGTGCTTCTGGCGCAGGCGCTTTTCGGCAACCCGGATATCCTGCTCCTTGACGAGCCCACGAACAACCTTGATATTGAATCGATAACCTGGCTTGAAAATTTTCTCTATAATTTCAACAACACGGTAATAGTGGTGTCCCACGACAGGCATTTCATTAACAAGGTCTGTACGCATATAGCGGACATAGATTTCGGGAAAATACAGCTCTACACCGGTAATTACGACTTCTGGGTGCAGTCAAGCCAGCTCGCGCTCAAACAAAAGAAAGAGGAAAACAGAAAGAAGGAAGATAAGATCAGGGAGCTCCAGTCGTTCATAGAGCGGTTCAGCTCGAACGCCTCCAAGGCCAGACAGGCCACTTCAAGGAAAAAATTGCTGGAAAAGCTTACACTCGACGAGATCCCGGTCTCGTCGCGCCGTTTTCCCTATATCGCGTTCAAGCCTGATCGCGAATGCGGGAAGATGGTGCTCGTGATCGAAAACCTTTGCAAGGCAATCGATAAAGTGCCGCTGCTCAGCGATTTCAGCCTCACGGTGAACAGGGGCGATAAGATCGCCTTCGTCGGCCAGAACAATTTAGTGAAGACAGTCTTGTTTCAGATTCTTACGGGAGAGGTTAAGCCCGATACCGGGAGCTTCAGATGGGGAGATACAATTACCACCGCGTATTTCTCGAAAGAAAACGGCGCGTATTTTGAGAGTGACCTGACGCTCGTTGACTGGCTCCGGCAATTCTCGAAGGATAACGACGAGACCTTCGTGCGCGGGTTTCTCGGCAGGATGCTCTTTTCCGGGGAGGAGTCGCTGAAAAAGGTGCGCGTGCTCTCCGGCGGGGAAAGGGTCCGCTGCATGCTCTCCCGGATGATGCTCTCAGGCGCCAACGCCATGGTGCTTGACGATCCTACGAACCACCTCGACCTCGAATCGATTACCGCTCTCAACAACGGCCTCATCAATTTTTCCGGGGTCATCCTGTTCGCCTCGCACGACCACCAGTTCATCGATTCGGTTGCGAACAGGATCATAGAAATCACTCCTTCAGGGGCCATTGACAGGGCAATGCGTTTTGATGAATATTTAGAGAGTGAAGAGGTGCAGAGGCGGAGGGACGAGCTCTACCATGGACATCAGCGGCTCAGCCTTTAGCGGCGGGGCATTTATTCTTCTTTTTTATCAGTCTTTTCCTCTTCCCAGTCCCAGAAAAAGTCTTTGTTCGTCAACTCCTGGTCTTTCTCCACTGCTGGTGTCGTCCTACGAAGGTTTTCGGGGAGGTCCGCGGTGCCGGCATGGATAAAGTCCAGCTGGTCTTCAAGGTCATCGGTTTCGTCCTCCCAGTACTGCGCAGTGCCGAAATGCGGAAACGCGGGAGGGAACGCGGGGTCGTCCCAGCGCTGGGCGATCCATGCCGCGTACCGGACGTATCGCAATGCCCTGAGGGGCTCTATCAGGCGCAGCCATGAATTATCGAAGTCCCTGAACTGCCGGTATGCCTCGATAAACACCTCCCGCTGGCGCAGTCCTTCCCGGTCCCGCGCCGGCACGAGCATCCAAAGGTCCTGGACTGCCGGACCGGTCAGGAAATCGTCGAAATCGAGGAAAAACCAGCCTTCGCTCCCGTGCAGGAGGTTGCCCAGATGGCAGTCGCCGTGTATGCGATGAAAGGGAACGTCCGTACAAAGCGATTCATAGATCTCCGCCAGCTCCAGCACCGCATTATGATACCGTTCCCTGCAGTGCTGCGGCAGAAAATTGTTATCTTCAAGGAACGCGAGCGGACTGAGCCCGTAGGTCTCGCCGGTCAGCCGGATCCGGTGTGCGGCTTTTCTGGCTGCTCCGTTGTTATGGATGCGGGCAAGGAGCCTCCCCAGGGTTTCCAGGACAGGATCCGAAAGCTCATCCGGCACCCTGCCCCCGGTCCGCGGCCATATCGCGTAGAGTATTCCCTCGATTTCGCGCAGGGTCGTTCCGTCTTGAAAACGTAATGGGATGCATACCGGTATCTCGTCCTCAAACAAATCGAATAGAAATTCATGTTCTTCCAGGATCTGTTCCCGGCTCCATCTTCCGGGCCGGTAGAACTTGCTCACCACGTGCGAACCGTCCTCAAGCCTGAGGTCGTAGACCCGGTTCTCATAGCTGTTTAACGCCATGCAGTGTCCGGTCGGCTCAAAGCCGCAATTTTCCACCGCTTTTATTACTACGTCCGGGGTCAGTTGATAGAAGAAGTTATTCATTAATTGAGAAAACCCGGTAAATTATTCTTCACCAAAGGAGCGGTCGAAGAGCTCTTCAATAGCTTTTTTCGCGTCATCCGTCAGGTTTCGCGTACCGGTACCGCAGAAAGTTTTGTGAGATATGACCGGCCTGTCTTCAGCCCATGAGCCATTGGTCCACGTGAACCACGCCTTGCGCTCCTGGTCATACACGCTTACCGGCCGGTTGAATAGCTTTGCGAGCTCGACTCCCCATCCTGTTCCTCCTTTAATAGTATTGTCAACTTGAATCCAGCCGATCGAAAAGACCTGGTACCCTTTGTTGACCATATGAAAGATGGACTGTATTACCCTCCTGATCATGTCGATCTCTGAAAAATTTCTGCCCATTTTTAAGGAAACGATCTCCATGCTCACGTTTCCTTCTGCAAGCTGATCCGGTCCGAGCGTTTGGATTCCTTTGGTTCGCTCCATTCTATGGCCGTCGAATGAAAAGTTGATTTCTTTGATCCCATGCTTTTCGGCCTGCCTGCCGAATTCGGCCTCAGCTCCTTTATGGCCCCCGCTGTATAATGTAAAATTTGATATGTCAGACATTCTAAACTCCTGTAGTATTTATGATTTTGCAGATTTTCTATTGAGGTGGTGCTTCTAATGATTGTCAGATTGCCGGCACAATATGAATATCCACTGTTCTGGGCAAGAGGGAGATGATGGAGCGTTTTGTCAATGATTAATATGGTTTCATTCAATTGTGTTAGAATTGCACCTCGATATTGAGGCGAGCTGTAATAGTTACTGTGTTAAATCGTTTCCATTAGTATAACGTGCTGCGGGCAGCCGAAGTTCGCCAGTTTCTTGAAAAATATCTCTTCAACTTTATTTCGGCGCCGGTGAGCAGCACCGGTGGGAGCATATTTAAAATAAGCCGGATGTAGCTCCTGAAGGGCGGCCGGTACAACCTGTTTTCCTTCATCCTGATGGCCTTATTCTTGCATGAAATAACGCAATTGCCGCAACCGACGCAAAACTCTTGATTGTAACCGTGCTTCTTGTTCTCTATGGAATGCGCATAGGTATTGCAGGCCTTTACGCACCTCCCGCAGCTATTGCATAATGATTCGACTACATCCGCGATTACATGCGGAGGAGCCACCAGGTTCCTGCTGAAACTGTTATGTATCTTCAGGGCGCGGCAACAGCAATCACAACAGGTACATATTGCGGTTGGGGCCGACGGCACGACATTTGAAGTGAAAAAAACCAGGTTTTTGGCCCATCTCTCCCCAACGATATCATACATTTCTTCCTTGCTCACGCTCCGGCCGTTTCCTTCCTTCGCGATACCGAGGGAAAAGTCGCCAAAGGTAAGGCACCCCTCCAGATGAGAAGCCCGCCTGCATATATGGCCGGTCAGATGCATCGAGTTCCTGCACGGGCACCGGTGATATACACCGAAATGCTTATGAGAGTCGATCAGCTCCGACACCAGATCAGTATCGGCAATAAAGCTGTTTGCCTCCACCGCGCGCTGGACCGGGATGTTCCGTATCGCGTTGACGGGCCTGCTGAAATAGTCGCCCAGATACCCGGTATCGATCAGATCATTGATAAGCTCCGCGTATGCACTATGCCATGCGCCGGCTTCATCAATCCTCAGTAAATGCTCGAATATGCCGGGGATGAGCGGGTAGAGCATAAAGCGATTCGCTATGGTGATGATGATCCTTTTCCGGCACATCTCTTCCAGCATCGGGGCCAGCACGTCCGGATGAGTGCCTGATTTCCGCGCAATCTGTTCTTTTGTTCTCGGGTACATGAAAGACAGGTGCCCGCAGAGACGCGCCTCTTCAAGGCTGAACAGGTGCGAAATAAGCGTTACCAGCTTTTCGCTCATCGGCGGTCCCATAACCTTGACCGAGCTGAACTTCGTAGCAAGCTCGATAAATATTGCATGAGCGTTATTTTTCGCAGTCATTTTCATTGCAGCCTGAAGTATCGTGCGCCAGGCGGAAACACCCGTTAACCGGATGCGACGCCTATTCTCACGTCCACCGAGTGTTCCCGGCGATCATCAATAAGGGGTATGGCAGTCCCGCTCAGCGGAACGCCGTCAAGGGTTATATTCGCACCGCCGCCGGTTGGCATTCGCCGTATGGTGATGTGGTAGATCGTTTCCCGGTACCGGTAGTGCATCTTGAACGCGTCCCAATCATCGGGAAGGCACGGCTCAAAACGCAGTTTGTCCGTTTCAAGCCGGAGTCCCAGCAGTGATTCCACGACAAGCCGGTACATCCAGCCGGCCGAACCCGTGTACCATGTCCATCCGCCGCGGCCGGTATGGGGCGAAAGCGCATATACGTCGGCCGCGACTACATACGGTTCCACCTTGTAGGTCGCGACCCCCTGCGGGGACCTGGCATGGTTCACCGGGTTGATCATGGCCGTCAGTTCCCATGCGCGCCGGCTGTCGCCTGATTTGGCGAAGGCCATTGCCGCCCATACCGCGGCGTGGGTGTACTGTCCGCCGTTCTCCCTCACGCCGGGAACGTACCCCTTGATGTACCCGGGGTCCAAATCAGATGCGTCGAACGGGGGCTCCAGGAGCTGTATCAGCGCATGCTCCCTGCGTACCAGGCGTTTATCAACCGCTTCCATCGACATGCGCGAGCGTGCGGCGTCCCCGGCCCCGGACAAAACAGACCAGCTTTGCACGATTGAATCAATCTGGCATTCCGGGTTACCCGCCGAGCCCAGAGGCGTCCCGTCGTCGAAATAAGCGCGGCGGTACCACCCGCCGTCCCAGCCGCTCTGCTCGATTTTTTGACGCAGCATGGACGCTTCGCTCCGGCAATGTTCGACGAAGGCTTTGTCGTCCTTCGCTTGCGCGATTGCCGTGAATCCCATGAGCACTTCATAAAAAAAGAATCCCAGCCATACGCTTTCGCCTTTTCCGTATTTGCCGACAATATTCATGCCGTCGTTCCAATCACCCGAACCAATGAGCGGCAGACCATGCACGCCGTAGCTTTCGCCTCTTAAAATGGCGCGCACGCAATGATCGTAGAGGCTGGCCATTTGCCTTGAGCGGTTCGGAAAATCGTAATAGGAGTCTTCATCCGCCTTTACCGGGCGGCCCTCGATAAAGGCGACCGGTTCATCCAGCACGCCGGTATCCCCGGTGGACAGAACGTACCGGATAGTCGCCATCGGCAGCCAGAGAAAGTCGTCCGAACAATGCGTGCGCACGCCCCGGCCCGAGGGAGGATGCCACCAGTGCTGGACGTCGCCCTCCGTGAACTGACGGGCCGCGCACAAAAGGATGTGGTCGCGGGCAAGGCGCGGTTCTGCATGGATGAGCGCCATGACGTCCTGCAGCTGATCACGGAAACCGAAGGCGCCGCCGGACTGGTAATATCCGCTCCGGGCCCATATACGGCATGCGAGTGTCTGGTATAGAAGCCAGCCATTCGTCAGCATATCCAGGGATTGATCAGGCGTTTCCACCTGTACCGCGCCGAGGGTGTGATTCCAATACCGCCATACCGCTTCGAGGGCGCCTCGCGCGGCATACGATCCGCGGAATCGTCCCACCAGATTGCCGGCGTCATCGGCGTCCCGGCCGACGCCGAGCCTGAAGATGATCTCGCGATCTTGCCCGTCGGCCAGATCGAAAGGGACCTGTATGGCGGCGCAGGGATCCAGAGCGGCGCCTACCCTGCCGGAGAGACTTACCCTGGTCATGGCGGCAGGATCGCGAAGAGTACCGTTGCGGCCGAGGAACTCGGTCCGGTCCCCGCTCAAGGTCCGCGTCGTATCGTCCGTGTCAAAGAAGGCGACCCGTCCGGCAAAATCAATGCTGTAGCCGTTCCGCGCGAAGAGAGCGCCGCTCGCCGGGTCAAGTTCCGTAACCACGTGCATCGCCGATTTCGGCCGCAGATCTCCCAGCACCCATTCCGCGTATCCGGTGACCGACAGCCGGCGCGGACGGCCGGAATTGTTGGTTATTTTTAAAACCGTAAACTTTACGCTTGCGTCCAGGGCCACGTAAACCCACGCCTCCGAGCTGATGCCGCGCTCGGTATGCTCGAATACGCTGTAGCCGAATCCGTGCCGGGTCACATAGGGCGTCGCTCCGCGGCATGGCAGGGGCATGGGGGACCAGTAGTGGCCGCGCTCTTCATCGCGGATGTAAAAGGCTTCCCCGCTTGAATCGCTTACCGGGTCGTTGTACCAGGGCGTGATGCGGAATTCATGGGCGTTCTCCGCCCAGGTATAGGCATGGCCGCTTTCCGAGACGACCGTTCCGAATTGCAGGTTCGCCAGCACGTTCACCCATGGCGCCGGGGTCACCTGCCCGTGCGCGGTCGTTATGATGTACTCTCGTCCGTCGGGGGTGAATCCGCCGTACCCGTTGAAGAACATGAGATCGGGACGGGGCAGCGCGGTTACCGCAGAGGGTTCGGCGCGGATGCTCCTGGCCGGCACGAGCTGCGGAACGGGCTTTCTCGCGCCGCCGCGGCGGTTGATCTGCTCCGCCAGCGTCCCCCGGTCGTCGGATATAATGGCGCGGGCGGCCGTCTGGATCAGTATGCGGTCCTCGTCAGATATCTGGTCGGATGACCGCACGAAAATCCCGCCGGGCCGATCGGTCACATTGGTTTCCGCCCCGGTGGCGAGGAGCCCCATGATCTGGTCGTGCAGAAGCTGCCGGTACCCGGCGCGATCTTCGTTCCAGATCACCAGGTCGACCGCGACTCCTTTCAAGCGCCAGTAATAGTGCGCCTGTATAAGCTGCCGCGCCAGATTGATGTTGGCCGTATTTTCAATCCGCAGCAGAACGATGGGCACATCGCCGGATATCGAGTAGCCCCATAGACTGGATTGCCCGCGGCGGTTCCGTGCGATGATGCCGGGATCGGCGCGCAGGGAAGAGTGGGCGTAGATGATGGAGCCGGCGAGGTGGCCGTACAGCTGCGCGTCGGCCTCGGTTGCGTTGAGCTGCCGGAGCACCACCTGGCTGTGGGTCCACGCAAGGTCGAAAACGCGGTCCGCCAGGCGCCGGTCCTGGTACTTCCCGACGAGGCTTACGGCGGCGGATCGGGTCTCACCCATGCCGGAAACGATATCGATCGTCACCGATTCTTCAGGAGCGAGCGTTAACCGATATCGAATAGCGACAACAGGATCCAGCACCGAGCCTTCGCTTCCCGAAAGCGCCGCGGGTTCGTTCATGGCACGGGGAGCGGCCGGGGTATTCCAGCGTCCGATGAACTGCGTTCGGTCCGTCTCATAGGATATTCCTCCGGGATTCGCCCCGTACGCGGTCATCAGGTGAAAAAACCATGGCGTCTTTTCGGTGAGGGAGCGCGGACGGCGATGGCAGAGTATCGCATGCCGCTCCCGATCGATTTCGGTCTGGACAAAAAGATTGCCGAGTGCCGGATGCAGGGCGTCCGCGACATGCGGCGCGAGGACCACTTCCGCGTAACTGGTTATATCGATCTCCCTGCGGCTCCGGGTCCGATTGGTGATGCGGGTCCGCCGCAGTTCGATGTCATCCTCGGGGGAAACGACGATCGAGGTATGCGCATCGATGCCGTGATCGCTCCGGCGAAACTCGGCGCGCCCCTCGGAAAAAATCACCTCGTAATATTTCGGCTGCTTCAGCGTCGGCTGATACGCGGTCGACCAGAATTCGCCGCTCGACGCGTCCCGGATGTAGCAGAACGAGCCCCAGTTATCGCAGGTGCCGTCTTCACGCCAGCGCGTGACGGCGATGTCGTTCCAGCTGCTGTACCCTCCTCCCGCGTTCGTGACCATCACGTTGTATCTGCCGTTCGACAGCAATTGCACCTCCGGCACCGGGGTGTCCGGGCCGGCGAATACGCGCACCGGCATGTCCGGGCCGGCGAAATTCGCGTGAATTTCGGGGAGCTCGGTGGTATGCGAATAAAGCGCCGTGGCCTTCGGGATCCGCTCTTGAAGAAGCAACGCCGTCGCCTGGAACAGCGGTTCCGCGTTGAATCGCTTCTGCATCGGACGGTCAAGGATCAAATAGGCCATCGCGAGGAAACTCATGCCCTCATGGTGCGCCATGAAGGACCGGACAGCGGCGTTCGATTCCCCGTGCGGAAGCCTGGACGCGGTGAAGTCGATCGCCTCATATAAGCCATACCTCCCCGCAAAGCCCTCGGCCGCGAGCCGCTGAAGGTTCACGCACGCCTCCTCGGGCGCCACCATAAGGGCCAGCGCCGAGGCATAGGGCGCGATCACCAGATCGTCGGCAAGCCCGCGCTTGAGCCCCAGACCCGGCACTCCGAATGCCCGATACTGGTAGTTGAGGCCGGCGTCGATCAGGTAGTAGCCGGATTCCGACATGCCCCACGGCACGCCGCGCTGCCTCCCGTATTCGATCTGCCTGGCCACGGCCGCCTTATAGGACTGGTCAAGCAGCGAATGCTCGTACGCCGGCATCACGAGAAGCGGCATCAGGTACTCGAACATTGATCCGCTCCACGACAGGAGCACCGGCCTTCCGCCGGCCGTGGTGAGCTGCCGCCCGAGCGCGAACCAGTTCTCCTGGGGAAGCTGCCCCTGCGCTATCGCCGTGAAACTGCACAACCGCGCTTCCGATGCCAGCAGATCGTAATAGCTCAAGTCCCTGCGGCGGTCATTAACGTTGTAGCCGATGGCCAGCAGATGACGTTCCTTGTCGTAAAGAAAATCATATTCCATTTGGGCGAGTTCGCCCGCGCGCAGCGCCAGGCGTTCGATGGCCGCAATCCTCTGAGCGGCGCGGTCGCCTGCTTCACTGATGAGCCGCCGTATCTCATCATTCCTCCCGCTCTCCGCGGATGCCGCATCAGCACCCGGCCCTTGATCGGATGCCGGCAGGAACTCCGTTTTCCGGCGGACCAACTGGCGCAGCGTCGGAATCTCGTCGATATCGGGCATCCGGCGGAGCATATCAGGCGATCCCGCCCAGGGGGCGAGAAGGGTCAACTCATCAAGGGAGGCCTTGCATTGCCGGGCCAGCGTCTGCGCCCACCACCATGCCTGGTTATCGGCTCCGGCAATGAAGGCATCGGCCATGCCGGCGGCGGAGGTTGCAAGGCGATCGAGGCACCGCCGCGCGGACCCGAGCGTTGCCGGCTTATCCCGGCAGGCCGCCTCCAAATCTTTCTGAATATCCGCGAGCCGGGCCGGCGGCGTCCCCCCTTCCAATGTTTCCACGAAAACCCCGAGGGTGTCCCGGAGACCGTCAAACAATCGTGGTCCCACTATCCTTTTATCGGGAATCTCAAGCAGGCCCGACCGAAGCGTCAGCAAATAGGCGGCGAGGTTGCCGCTGTCAACCGTTGAAATGTAATGGGGCGGCAACGGCTTCAGGGATTGGGTGTCGTACCAGTTGTAGAAGTGTCCCCGGTGCCGCTCCAGCATGTCCAGCGTGCGAAGCGAACGCGCCGTGCGCTCGATACATTCACCCGCTGTCACATAGCCGAAATCGTACGCGGTCAAATTCGCGAGCAGGGCAAACCCGATGTTGGTCGGCGATGTCCGGTGAGCGACCGCGACGACCGGATGCTCCTGATAGTTGTCGGGCGGCAGCCAGTTGTCTTCCGGGCCGATGAAGGTCTCGAAGAACGCCCAGATTTTACGGGAAAGATTCAAGAGAAAATCGGTCTGTTCCGCCGAAAGGCGCGTTCTCTTGCGGCCGAGCGGCCGGCTGATCCACCAGGCGATAGCCGGTGAGGCGAGCCAGAGTCCCAGTATCGGCCCGGCAACGGCAAGCGCGGCCGGCCCGGACAGCGCGAGATAGATCGCCGCTGCGGCGACTATGACCGGGGCGATCCACATGGTCAGATATGAACCGGCGAGGCTCGTGCGGCCGGTGCGTTTCGAGTCGGCGGCCGTATTCCACTCGAGCAGACGCGTATGAGTGATCAGCATCCGCCAGAGTGTGCGTATGATCGCATTCATACTGTAAAACGCTTCATAGGGCATACACGCGAGCGAAAATGCCAACTCCGTCAATCTCCTGCCGGCTGAATTCATTGCAGCAGAGAGGTGCTGTCCCCACAGCACATCGTCCGGCTTTGTAATCGCATCCATGAAGGAAATGAGCAGGGAAGGTATGCAGATGATCCCGATCACCGCCGCGCTCCAGAGCCAGGCCGGCGTCAGTATCGTCCAGCCCAGGATAAGCAGGAATGAAAGCGCCAATGGGACGAGACTCCGCCTGAGGTTGTCGAAGATTTTCCATCGCGACAATCCCGAGAGCGGATTCTTCTGTATTATGCCGCCCGGACCGGGAACGACCGGGAACAGCCATCGCACTATCTGCCAATCGCCGCGGATCCATCTCTGACGCCGGTTGACGTCCGCACTGTAGCGGGACGGATATTCCTCGAGCAACGGGACATCGCTCAGAAGCCCGGACCGCACATGGCACCCTTCCAGAAGATCGTGGCTGAGTACCAGGTTTTCCGGCAAGCGTCCTTTGAGCGCCCGCTCGAACGCGTCAACGTCGTAGATCCCCTTGCCGATGTACGAGCCTTCCTGGAACAGGTCCTGGTAGACATCGGAGACGGTGCGCGTATACGGGTCGATGCCCGGCTCGCTCCCGCACAACTGCGCGTACCGGGAGCGGTTCGCGTTTTGTAGAATTACGGCCACGCGCGGCTGAATGATGCCGTATCCCTCTACGATGCGCCGCCGGGCGTCATCGTACCGCGCGCGGTTCAGCGGATGCGCCATGGCCCCCGCGAACTGCCGGGCCGAGTCGCGCGGCAGGTGCGTATCCGTGTCGAGGGTGATGACATACTTCACGTTCGACAGAACATCCGTGTCCCCGACGACAAGCGAGAAGCTCTCCCGCGCGTCGCCCCGCAGAAACGAATTTAAATCGGCGAGCTTCCCCCGCTTGCGCTCATGGCCCATCCAGAGCTTTTCCCGGGGATTCCAGCGGCGCGGGCGATGGAAAAGAAAAAACCTGTCGCCGTTCGGATCACGGTACTTTTGATTCAGCTCTTCGATTTTTCTCCGGGCCAGGCCCACGAGCGGGACGTCTTCGGGCAGGAATTCCCTGTCGGCATCCAGGAAATCAGTCAGCAGGGCGAAAAACAGGTTGTCATCACGGTTCGCCAGGAACCTTACTTCCAGCGCCTCTATCAGATCCTCGGTGTTTTGCGCGCTCATGAGCATGGTCGGGACCACGGCCAGAGTCCTCGATTCCGGCGGGATCCCGCCGGAATAATCAAGACGCGGCAGCGGATGCGGAACCGCAAGAAGCGTTACCGCCCAATTCACGAGCGCGACCGACAGGTGGGTTGCGCATAAAAAAGAGAGTATAGTAAACAGCCCGAATTGCCATCCCTGCAGCCCGCCTTCACCAGTCAATAGAAGAAGTCCGCAGGCGAAAATCGCGGTCAGCAGCGTGATCGAGCCGGTGTAGATGGCCAGAGGAAACCGGCGGATTATGTTTTGAAGAGCTTTGAAAGCGGTTGTGCGCACTCCGGCTGATCGCTCGAGCTGCGCCAATCCATTGTCGATCAGGTAGTAACCGACATGGGCGGCCCGATCGCCGTTGCCCCTTTTTGCCGCGCCTTCCTGGGATAACCGGATTGCCTTCCGCGCCACCTCGACCTCGGACAGCCCGCCGTCCTTTGCGATCTCCTCAATTACGTGCCGATAGCGATCGCGGGTCGTAAAATCCATTCTGCGATAGAACCCGCCGGGATCCTCACCGAGGGTCTGATCGACAACGCTCATCGTCTCCACGAACTCGTGCCAGTCCATCGCACCCAGGAACCGGAGACTGCCGATGCTGTTGCTCATCGATACCTGGTCGGCGGCCTGCTGCTGGATCTCCGACTGCACCAGCTGTTTGATTGTCGAACCTGATTCAAGGAGCCGCTGCTCGATCCAGGTCAACGGCAACGCGAGGTTGGAACTCTGTCCCTGCAACCGGCGCGTAAGTTCGGCGACAAAAGAACTGACCATGGGAGGGTCCGAACGCACCATTTCCGCGATCACCAGAATAAGGCTCTTCGGGTCTCTTTCCGCTGTCTCGGTCATCCGGTCGGCCCAATAATCCGCGCGGTTCTGTTCGGCCATATCCAAGGCGATCCGCGACGCAACGCGCCGGAGATTCTCGATCAGCGCCAGGCGCAGCATGATTGGAATCGCCCACAATTCTCCCAGCTTCAGTATGCTGACGGACTGGTAGGCCGCGACAAAACTGCTGAGATTCTCCGGATCCACCCGCCCGTCGCCGTGCGAAATCGTTTCCAACGCGATGTCATACACGCGCGGCAGGCCGGCCGAAGGGCCGTTCCGGAGGCGCGGCAGCTCCCGGCTGTAACCCTTCGGCAGATGCCTCCTCGCCGTTCGAATATGCTCTTCGATCAGATAAAAGTTGTCAAGAAGCCATTCACCGGCCGGCGTTATTCTATGATTTACCTTAATCGCTTCGGCAAGCATGGTGCGGACTTTCAGAAGTACAACCTCATTCTCCGCCAGCCGCGTCATCAGGAGAAGATGGTCTGAAACACGTTTCAGGCCAACCATGTGGGATCCCGCGAGAATCCTGCCGTGCTGCCGCATCTGATCGGCGCTGAATAACACCGAACGAAGCGGAGGCTCCGCACCTACGTATTTGAGCGTCATGTCTTCGTGAAAATGTGACCTCGGTCTGATCATGTGTCCGTGATTTAAGGAACCGCTCATTTTCATATAATGCTGTTTGGTCTTATCAAAATGGACATGTTACAGATCGGTTGAAATGACGTCGGTCAGGTCCCTTTCCCGCAGAATATTTCTTTTCCATTTGGCGATTATGGGAATCACGTAGGGTAAAAGCCTCATGGAATAGTAGGAGGGAAACAGAGGCAATCCGGCCAGATCGCCGAAAATCATCACCATGAGCAGGTTGTTAAAGTATCCCCTTTCTTTCCTGAGCTCCAATTCCAGCTCGTATGCCGTCATCCCGTAAAAAATTTCGTTAAGGGCTTTGCGGCAATTATTAAGTCTATCTGCGAGAAAAGAAAAAAGGTTTCCCGTTTTTATCATCCGCCATCACCTATTACAGCTCTCTGATTTCTATAATTTCAGTTTTTCCTTCCAATTTTTGGATGATTTGGTCCCGGTATTCCGGCAAAAAACGTATACAGACCCCGCAGTCGGAGCTGATATGTTTCGGCACCGGGACGATCTTGTGCGGAATGCCCTGTCCATTTAAAATACGCTCGGCTCGGATGACATGGCTCACGGAGTTGAAGAGCGCAATCAAATAATCCGGTTTTCCCGTCATGGCTGCACTATGCGTCCGGCCCGCGACATCGTTCCGGCGATATCGTACATGTTTGATACTATGCCTGCCGCCACCTTTCCGGTCAATTCGAAAAAATTTACACAGGTGCCGCAAACCAGAACCTTCACGCCTTTTTCTTCAAGGTTTTTCAGATCGTCGAGGACGCCCGATCCCTCAGCCGCGAGTTTCACGCCCGTGTTGTAGAATATCATGACCTCGGGTCCGGATTCAAGGTCAATCGCCGTGTGAATGAACGCCTTCATAAGAATCCTTCCCAGCTCGTCATCGCCTCTGCCCATGGTGTCCGACGCGATAACAAATACGGTAGGGCCCGCGGCCGGTTTGCCGTTACTATCACACGGCAGGTATTCAGGGGGCGCCGCGGTTTCCGGTGAAATCCCGGGCTTTTTCAGAAGATGAATTTTGAATACTCCCTCGGTTTCCCCGGCGACTTCTATTGAACAGCCGGCGCTTGACGCGAGACGTTTTATATTTTCAAGCGCGGTGCTATTGTCCACCAGCACCGTGACTTCATCACTCGCTTCAAGCGCTTTTTTGGTAAGAATGACCGGCTGGGGGCAGGCAAGGCCTTTCGCGTTTATTATTTCCGGCATGTTAACCTCCTGAAGTTATTACTTGAGTTAAGCGATTTTTGATTAACCCCTCTTGCTCCCTCCCCCTACATGGGGGAGGGTTGGGGTGGGGGTAATTTATGACGAATAGGCGACTTATGTATGCCAAACATCTATTTCACCCTCCCCTCACCCCTCCCATCAAGGGAGGGGGACTGCTTTAATTAAAATTCACCTAACTCGAGTTATTTATTCTCTTTAACGAGTATTTCGATGGCCCGAAGCGCGGCATTGATTTCCTCTTCTGTGTTAAAAATGCCGAAGCTGAAGCGCACCGTGCCGGTCGGGAACGTGCCGATGGTACGGTGCGCCGACGGCGCGCAGTGCAGGCCCGGGCGCGACATGATGTTGAACCGCTCGTCCAGCCCGAAAGATATGTCCGACGGGCTTATCCCCTCGATACCGAACGATACGACCGCGGTTTTTTTCAATGCCTCCCGGGGTCCGTACACGGTCACCCCGCCGACAGCGCGCAGGCCCTCCATGAAAAGGCCGGTCAGTGCCGCTTCTTTTTTTCGTATTGTTTCAACGCCGGTTGAAAGGACATGCTCCACGCCGGCGCCGAGCCCGGCAATGCCGATGGTGTTCGGGGTCCCGGATTCAAATCGGTCGGGCATGAATTCAGGCTGGTCCTCGAATTCCGAGCGGCTCCCGGTGCCGCCCCGCTCAAGGGGCGCAACCAGCGCCTCGAGCCCTTTGCGAATATACATGCCGCCGGTACCCTGGGGCCCGTAGAGCGACTTGTGCCCGGTGAAAAAGAGCATGTCTATTCCGGTTTTTTCCACTTCGATCGGCACGCTCCCCGCCGTCTGCGCTGCGTCCACGCATATGAGAATGCCGCGCTCATGCGCGACGGCCGCCAGCTCATCCACCGGCATTATGGTTCCCGTGACGTTTGACGCGTGGGTGACGAACAGGGCCCTGGTGTTACGCTTTACCGCGCGGGCGACGTCGGCCGGGGAAATCTCCCCGGATGCGGAGCAGGCAACAACGGTGAGTTCCACGCCTTCCCGTTCCGCGGCGCGCAGCGGCCGCATGACCGAGTTATGCTCCATGCTCGAGGTGATGACGTGATCGCCGGGCCTGAGCAATCCCCGTACCGCGGTGTTGACGGCCTCGGTCGCGTTCCGCGCAAATATCACGGTACAGGGATCGCCCGCTCCCAGCAGAACGGCGATGCGTTCGCGCGCGTCAAAGACGATCCTTCCCGCCTCTATCGAGAGGCGGTGTCCTGAGCGGCCGGGATTGGCGCCCACGTTCGCGTTAAAATCGGCCATGGCCCGCATCATCGCCTCCGGTTTCGGCCACGATGTCGCGGCGTTGTCGAAATAGATAGCGCTCATAACCCCTTCAACCGCTCTACGAAAGCCTCAACCCGCGTCTTGAGCTGTCCCGCATCCCTAAGCTCCCTGATGCGCAGCCCGTGCACCTCGCTCATAACGAAATCAAAATATTTCATTCCCCCGGGGCGATTTTTTTGCGACAGGAATATATCCTTATAGGCCCCGCCGAGAACGGCAAGAAGCGCGTCGTGGCCTTTTAGATCAAGGCCGAGATCCGACCACATTTGTGTGTAATTTGACATGGAAAACCTCCTGATAATATAAAAGTCCGGCCGCCATTTTCACGGCCGGTCTCTCAGAAGGCTTGTCGAGGTTACGACAGGATTATGGCAAGAAAGCGGGTGAAGGGAAGCCGCACGGGCTCCCGGTACGCCCCTCACTGCCGCGGCGTAAATATGATGTTATCTCTTATTACTTGCATTTCCTGGTCCCGTTTGTATTATGAATGATTCTTTAAAAAATATTTGTAAATGATATATGGCCGGTATATTTTTTCCGTCAATCATTTATTTTTCATAACTATTCGTTACGCCTCATGGCACCCGTGTTCATGCGCGTGGCAGGCCACTCCCGAGTCTTCCAGGCTTCCGGCGAGCCATTTTTCCGTGACCGTTTTCACCTCCCCGGAACAGCCGCGTAAAACCTCGATCCCGTGGCTGTTCAATACATTGACGGCCCCCTCGCCCATGTTCCCCGCGAGCATCATATTGACGCCCATCTGCGACAGCGTATGCACGATATTGGATCTGCATCCGCACCCGGCCGGCGAGGTTATTTTTTCCTCCGAAATTATTTCTTTCTTATCATTGACGGTGAATACCGTGAAATATTCACAGTGGCCAAAATGCTCATCCACTTGGTTCTGAATTGACGGCAATGCGATCTTCATGTTGTTCTCCTTTTTTTATTAGATTTATTGTTTACGTACATTAAATTATTTACCGCGGCGTTCTTTGCGTCTCTGCGAGAGCATTTTTTTAGACATTCCCGGTGCATTCTCAATATCTATTGCCTGCGGCAATTCGGACAAACAGATGCCCCCTCTGATGCAGGCGCTGAATCATATACTTTATTACATCGCGGGCACCGGAGCCGTCTCATTTCCTCTATTGAGACCTCTCCCCCTTCTATTTTAAGCGCCTTCCCGTTTATGAGCACATCCGCTATTTTTTTATGAGCGGTTTCTATGATCCTTCCGAATGTTTGCCGAGATATGTTCATTTTCCCGGCGCCCTTCTCCTGGTATAATCCCTCAAAATCGGCAAGACGTATGGCTTCAAATTCGTCAAGGGTCAAAACGACCTCCTCGAGAAGGGAGGCGGGGATACCCCGGGGCTTGAAATAGTTTCTGTCGGGCACGCAGCCCACTCTTCTGCAATATTTCGGCCGTGGCATTTAACTTACCTGGATGTCAGATTATGGGCATATGCTCATAATGTCAAGAAGTAGTTGTCAAATTTACATATTTTTCCTAAAATAATTTCACTTTTACCGCCCGTTTATCGTTATATTTATGCCGGTATTGATTGTTGCGCGGAAGAAGGCAACCGTTTATAAATCGATTGTATTTTTAATGATGCTACTCCAATATTTATATGCAGGGAGGTGAATTAAAATGAAATCAAATTTTTTGCTCGGTTGGTTTTTACCGGGTCTATCAATAGCTTTTTTAATTTTCCCGGCATGCGCCGGATCGGCCGCTGATCCGCCGGTCAGCAAATCCCTGATAGGCAATGTTGCGATAAAAGGATATGATCCTGTCGCGTATTTCAAGGTCGGTAAGGCGTTGAAAGGAGACAAGTCGATTGCATTCGCGTGGCGCGGCGCGAACTGGCATTTTACAACCAGGGAGAACAGGGATATGTTCGCAGCAGCGCCTGAAAAATACGCCCCCCAGTACGGCGGCTATTGCGCCTGGGCCATGTCCGAGGCGCGAAAAGCCCAGACGGACCCGGAGGTGTGGAAAATCGTCGACGGCAAGCTGTACCTGAATTGCAGCAGGGCCGCCATGGAAAAATGGGAAAAGGACATACCGGGCAACATAAAAAAGGCTGATGAGAACTGGCGGAAGCTTGCAGATAAAAATTGATTCTGCTTGACGGGGCAGATCACATGGATTTTCAACCGGGAATTTTTAATTCATGGTTCTTGATCGCACTCTACCATGCGGTCACCTGGGCCGCATACGTGTTGGCAGGGAAAAAGAGACACCTTCCTATCGAAACGCCGGGAAGGGGCCGGGCGAAATGGGAAAAAAATGGCATGTGCGCCATGGCAATAATGGCGCTGATCTTACTGATCTCGATTGTCATCCCCTTGAATCTCGGATTCATGCTTTTCGCCGGCCTTGCGCTCTACGCATACGGCCTGTTACTCAGCATGGCCGCGATTTATTCGTTTATCCGGACCCCCGGCGGATTTAACACCGGGGGGATATACCGGTATTTGCGAAACCCGATGTATCTGGGCATATCCTATAACAGGTTCCGCTATGTCTTATTTAACCGAACAGGTTATTTCCTGACTTGCTCCAACATTGTATTATTATATTAATAAGGGAATCTCTCTGGCCATACCTATTCGTATTCCCATCATCAATCAGTTTTATCGTGTATCATCGCCATTCGTATGCAGCCGCTTTACGCTGCAAAATACCAGATTGAATAACAAGCGGTATAAAGGGCGTACACAACAATAAGGAGGAGCACCATGAGCGCAAAAAAACCTGTTAATAGATTGACCACGGCTTTCGGCATACCCGTAGGCGACGATCAGAACAGCCTTACCGCCGGAGCTCGCGGGCCTGTTTTAATGCAGGATGTTCACCTGCTTGAGAAGCTCGGTCACTTTGACCGCGAACGCATCCCCGAGAGGGTTGTCCACGCGAAAGGCGCGGGCGCGGGCGGCTATTTTGAAGTGACCGCCGATGTCACCAAGTACACAAAAGCGAAGTTTCTTTCGAAGGTCGGAAAAAGGACCGAGGTATTCGTCCGTTTCTCCACCGTGGGCGGTGAAAAGGGGTCGGCCGACTCCGAGAGGGATCCGCGGGGTTTTGCGGTCAAATTTTACACCGAGGAGGGAAACTATGATATGGTCGGCAATAATACCCCGGTCTTTTTTATACGCGATCCTTTGAAGTTTTCCGACTTCATACACACCCAGAAGCGCAATCCCGCCACAAACTGCAAGGATCCGGACATGTTCTGGGATTTTCTCTCTCTCACGCCGGAATCGATCCACCAGGTGACCATTCTTTTTTCCGATCGCGGCACGCCTGCGGCCTATCGGAACATGAACGGGTACAGCAGCCACACCTACAAATGGTATAATGAAAAGGGCGACTATTCCTGGGTGCAGTACCATTTTAAGACCGATCAGAAGATTAAGAACCTGACGCGACAGGAAGCGGACGCGTTGAAAAGCAAGGACCCGGACCACGCCACCCGTGATCTTTATGAGGCGATCAAACGGGAGGAATACCCGTCATGGACGCTTGAGATGCAGATTCTCACGCCTAAACAGGCTGAAAATTTCAAATGGGACATTCTGGATATCACTAAAATATGGCCACACAAAGAAGTGCCTCCCATTAAAATCGGAAAGCTCGTTTTAAACCGCAATCCCCTGAACTACTTCGCGGAAGTGGAACAGGCTGCATTTTCTCCCGGGAACCTGGTCCCGGGAATAGCCGCTTCGCCGGACAAGATGCTGCAGGCGCGGTTATTTTCTTATCACGACACCCATATCCACCGGCTGGGGCCGAACTATCACCTTCTGCCCGTAAACGCGCCTAAAAACGCGCCTGAGACCAGCTATCAGAGGGACGGATTTATGCGCTTCGACACAAACGGGGGCGGGGGTCCCAATTACTGGCCCAATAGTTTCAACGGCCCGGAACCGGATTTATCCGCATTAGAGCCTCCTTTTGAAATCTCGGGATACGCGGATCGATATCAATATAAATACCCCAATGATGATTTTGTTCAGGCAGGCAACCTGTACCGCGACGTCATGAGCGATCAGGACCGCGAGAACCTGGTGGGAAACATCGTGAGCCACCTCGGCGGGGCGCTGAAGCGCATACAATTAAGGCAAACGGCGCTTTTCTTCAAAGCGGATTCAGATTACGGCACCAGGGTTGCGGCCGGTCTCGGGCTGGACATAAAAGAAGTTGAACGATTGGCCGGGATGTCGAACGAGGAGCGCGCAAAAGCGGCGTCATAACAATACCCCCCCCCTGACCCGTGAGCCGAACGCGTAGATGTTTTCTATTCTTCCGGAAAATTTTTCTTTAAGAAGACGTGCAATCTGATTCAGCGCTTTTTCATAATGTTCGTACATGGATAAATTTCAGCATAAATCAATGAAAATTCAAGTAATAATTTACCGCTCCGGGAATAATCAACTTTAGTATCCCTTTATGCAAGGAAGAATCCCCCTGTGTTCTCTTCAATAGATCCCGGCATTTTCTCCACAAACGCCCTGATCTCGTCCCGTACGCGGCGATAATGGGAAAGCGCCTCCTCCTCTGTTTTTGAGCTGCGCGCTAAAACCGGCGGGTCCTCGAACCCGTGATGGACGACCTTGGTCTTTCCCGGGAACACCGGGCACTGTTCGGCCGCGTGGCCGCAAAGCGTGATGACGTAGTCGAATTCAATACCCTTGAATCCATCAACATGCTTCGAGCGCTTGCCGGAGATATCGATCCCGATCTCAGCCATGACCCTTACTGCAAGGGGATCGACGCCCCGCGGTTCCGTACCCGCAGAGTGTGCCTCAATCGTTTCGCTTTTAAACGCACGCGCCAGTCCCTCGGCCATCTGGCTCCTGCATGAGTTGCCGGTGCAGAGAAAGAGAATTTTAAGCCTGTCATCATTCAAAAAAGCACCTCTCTTTTTATTGGAAGAGCTCCCTGTTCGCCGCCTCGATGCGCGAGCGCAGCTCGTCCCTGAGGGCGTTCATCTTGGCCTGGATATCCTCTTCGTCGCCCGTGAAGCGGGCGGGGTCCGACAGGTTCCATGTTTCGCTTCGCCTCGCGGGCAGCTCCACGCAGAGCTCCTCCCCGCAGAGCGTGATTATGACGTCAATCTCGTCCACCGGCACGGAGGATATCTTTTTCGGTTTCTGCGATGAGATGTCGATGCCGATCTCCGCCATTGCCCGTATCGCGCGGGGATTGATCCCGGGTCCCGGATCGGAACCGGCGCTGTATACGGCGGTTCCCGGCGGAAAGATGCGCCTTGCCAGGCCCTCGGCCATCTGGCTGCGCGCGCTGTTGTGCACGCAGAGGAAGAGGACTCCGCGGATATTTTTCTTCGCGCTTTCAAGCGATTCCCGATGGCGCACGTCCCTGCCCCTGGTCATGTAGATGACGAGCTCGGCCAGGTTTTTCACGTGATCGCCCATGCGCTCGATGTTTTTTATCACCGCCTGTATATTCATCGCCTCGAAGGTGTCGGCGGGATCGTTCTCGATGATCTTAAGGGAGGCGCGGAATATCTCCGCGTAATGAGCGTCAAGCAACGCGTCGCGCTCGATTATCTTTTCGGCAAGAACCGCGTCTCCGCCGACAAAAGCCGTCCTCGCGTCGTCGAGCATGGAGCGCAGGATGTCGCCCATCGCGAGTAAATCGTCGGGCAAACGCCGGCCGCCGTGACTCGCACATTCCCCGGCTCTCTTGCAGATGGTAACCGCGTGATCGCCGATCCGCTCGATGTTCGGAACAAGCTTGAGGACCGCCACGAGAAAACGCAGGTCCGACGCCACGGGCTGCTGCTTGGCGAGCACCGATACGCAGAGGTCGTCGATCTCGAGCTCCAATTCATTGACCTCCTCTTCCAGGCGCATCGTTTTTTTCGCGAGCGGGATATCATTATTGATGAAGGCGCGGATGCCGTCGGACACCATTGCCGCGGCCTTTTCCGTCATGGTGATCATCCGGTCCCGTATCATGTTGAGCTGGGCCTGATATTCGCGGTCCGTATGCTGGTATGCCATATACTATCCCCGTTTTTTATTATTTTCGGCCGTATCATCCGAACCGGCCGGTTATATAATCTTCTGTTCTCGTTTTATGGGGCGACTTGAACAGAGTATCCGTATCGCAATATTCCACGAGCTCTCCCATATAAAAGAACGCGGTGTAATCCGACACCCGTGCGGCCTGCTGCATGTTGTGCGTGACTATGATGATCGTGATGCCCCCGCGCAGGGAGTGAATGAGGTCCTCTATTTTCGCGGTTGCGATGGGATCGAGGGCCGAACAGGGCTCGTCCATGAGCAGAATCTCGGGCTCTATGGCGAGCGCCCGCGCTATGCAAAGCCGCTGCTGCTGTCCTCCCGAGAGGCTCGTCCCTGGTTTGTCGAGAACGTCCTTTACCTCGTCCCACAGCGCGGCCTGCCGGAGCGAGCGCTCCAGCACGTCGTCGCCGGCGCTCCCCCGCGTTCCCTGAAGCGGTATCCCGGCGAGAACGTTATCCTTCACCGACATCATGGGAAAGGGATTGGGCTTCTGAAACACCATGCCGATCCTTCTGCGAAGCATGACGGGATTGACCTTCGGGTCATATATGTCTTGTCCCGCGAAATACACGGATCCGGATACGCGCGCGCCGGGTACGCCCTCGTGCATGCGGTTGAGGGTTCGTATGAACGTAGATTTTCCGCATCCCGACGGGCCGATGATCGCCGTGACCGCGCCCGCGGCAATTAAAATATCAACGCCCTTGAGCGCCATCAGGGAGCCGAACCAGGCGCGCAGAGCAACGGTTTTTATAACCGCGGCCCCGTCCCGGATGCCGGTATAATCGCGGCGGTCTTCGTCCCCTCCTTTCTCTTTATGACCTGATATCGGTTCGATTGTTTCCATGGAACAACCCCTTCTCCGTCCGGTTTTAATCGATTCTCCTCTGCAGCCTGTATCTCAACGCTATGGCAAGGCTGTTCATAAGAATCATGATAACGAGCAATACTATTATACCCGCCGCGGCATTGACGTGAAAATCGCTCTGAGGGCGCGAAATCCAGTTGAATATCTGCACCGGCAGGGCGGTGAACGGGCTCATAACGGAATCGGGCAGAAAGGCCACATAGGTAAGCGCCCCTATCGTGATAATGGGCGCTGTCTCGCCGATTGCCCTGGACAGGGACAGGATGACGCCCGTGAGAATTCCGGGAAGGCTTAAGGGGAGTACGATTTTCCGAATCGTCGTCCATTTGTCGGCGCCCAGGGCATAGGCTGCTTCGCGAAGGTCCCCGGGCACCATGCGCATCGATTCCCTGGCGGCCATGATTATCATGGGAAGCACCATGAGGGAGAGCGTTGCCGCTCCGGCAAGGAGGCTTCGCCCCATGTTCATGAACCGCACGAAGAGCCCCAGGCCGAGAAGGCCGTAAATAATGGAAGGAACGCCCGCCAGGTTGCTGATGTTTATTTCGATGAAGGCCGTGACCGCGTTTTTCCCTGCGTATTCCTCCAGGTAGATCGCGGCCCCGATTCCCAAGGGCAGGGCTATCGCGGCGGTAAGGATCATGAGAATCGCGCTTCCCGCAAGGGGGGAGAGTATCCCGGCCCGGGCGGCGAAGCGCGAGGGAAAGCCTGTCAGAAAATCCCACCCCAATCTGGGTAATCCGTCGACGGCCGTGTCGATGAGCAGCACCGCCAGTATCACGAAGGGAACCATGACCGCCAGCGCCATGATCGCCTTAAAGGCTTTTTCGATCTTCTCATCCATCGCCCGGAAGGAGAGGTCCTGCGCGATTCCTTTTTTTCTCATTACAATGCTCCTTTTAGGAGTTTCCTGCGAAGATAGAGCGCAAGAAGATTAAAAGCCAGCGTCATGACGAACAGCATCGCTCCCACGGCGAAGATCGTGTTGTATTCCAGCGTCCCGTGGGGAGTGTCGCCGAGGCTCACCTGCACGATGTAGGCGGTCATGGTCTCTATGGGGACCCGCGGGTCCAGCGTGAGAACCGGCTGCTGGCCGGCGGCGATGGCAACGATCATGGTTTCGCCTATGGCGCGCGATATTCCCAGGATAAAAGAGGCGGCGATTCCCGAGAATGCGGTGGGGAGTATGACGTGCCGGATGGCTCGGAGCCTGTTGCTCCCGAGGGCGATCGCTCCCTCGCGGAGGGAGGCGGGCACCGAGTATATGGCGTCCTCGCTCAAGGAGGCGACGATGGGGGTGATCATGATCCCCATCACCAGACCGGGACTCAGGGAGTTAAAGCCGGCCAGCTCCGGGATGAATCCCTGCAGCAGGGGCGTCACAAAAGTGAGAGCGAAATAGCCGTACACGACGGTGGGAACGCCGGCGAGCACCTCGAGTACGGGCTTTAATATCCTCCTTAGCCTCTCCGGCGCGAACTCGCTTAGAAAAATCGCGATCAGTATCCCCATGGGTACCGCGACTATCATTGCGAAGAAACTGGTGAGCGCGGTGCCGGCAATGAGCGGCCATATTCCGAAATGCTTTTGATCAAACAGCGGCGTCCATTGCGTGTCGAAAAAAAACTCGCTTAAGGGAACCTGCCTGAAAAATTCAACGGTCTCGAAGAAGAGCACCATGATAATTCCCGCAGTGACGGCAACGGACATCGCCGCGCACGCGAAAAGCGCGGCGGATATCCATCGTTCCGTAAGAGAGCGGCTCTGGAGCAGATCCGGTTTGCGGTTGTCCATGATCTATTCCGGTTTATTTCTTTTTAAGGAGCTCCTCAACGGTAACGCCCACCTTCGATCCCGAAAACACCGTACCCGTTACACGGTCGCTTACGCGCTTTGCCGCCAGTTGATAGGCGCCCTGGGGAAGGGGAATATAACCCACCTGCTTTGCGAGCTGCGGCACGTTTTTCAAATAGAACTCGACAAAGGCCCGTACCTCCGGTTTTTTCTCCATGGATTCCTTTCGGACATAAATAAAAAGCGGACGTGAGAGGGGCTGATAAGTGCCCTTTCTAACGGTTTCCTGCGAAGGCCGTATCGGGCCCCTGCCGTTTCCAGGCTTGCCGTCGTCTACCGCCACCAGCTTCAGCTTGTCCCTGTTCTCCTCATAATACGCCAGCCCAAAAAATCCCAGCGCGAACTTGTCGCCGGCGATACCCTGGACCAGGACATTGTCGTCCTCACTTGCAGTGAAGTCACCGCGGCTGGAATGCTCCTTGCCCACGATAGCTTCGGTGAAATAATCATAGGTGCCGCTGTCGGCCCCTGCTCCGTAAAGATGGATGTCTTTATCCGGCCATCCCGGGCGGACCTGGCTCCATTTCATGATCCTTCCCTGCGCCTCCGGCTCCCAGAGCTTCTTAAGCTCGGCGACGGTCATGTAATCGCACCAGTCGTTCTGCGGGTTTATCAAAACCGCCAGACCGTCATACGCCACCGGTATTTCGATGTACTCGATTCCCTTTTCAACGCACCTGTCCTGCTCGGTTTTTTTTATCGGGCGCGACGCGTCGGAAATATCGGTCTCCGCCCCGCAGAATTTTTTGAATCCGCCGCCGGTGCCCGATATGCCCACGGTGACGCGTATACCTTTGTTCGATTTCTGGAATTCCTCCGCCACCGCTTCGGTGATGGGATACACGGTGCTCGACCCGTCGATCGAAATCGTGGCGGCCGGATTTTTCCCGCACGCTACGGCGAAAAGCGCTGCAAACGCAATATTGATCGTCATTGAAATTCTAAGCGGTCTTTTTTGCATAAGGCAACCTCCATAGAAATTTATTTAAGATATCACACTATTTCGCCCCACAACGAAATGATATGATAATATACCGATAATTCCCGGAGATCAAATCTTTATAAAGGATTTGTTAAGATAATATAAATATCTTGCAATCCACTGCTAAAAATGATCCAGCCTGTCATTGCGTCTAATATGAAAACCGCATAAAGTTATATCGTCAACAAATAAAAACTCCGCGGCTTGCCGCTCTGCTTTTTATTACTTGACCTTGCGCCGCGCAAAGGAATAAATTTTTGTTAATATGATTGAGAATATGATGAAAATTAAGAAAGGAGGGCCAGGCCGCTGGATCGGTCTTGCCGAGGCCCGCGCAATCTGCTTCGATAAAACGCCGCTTATTGATAAAGAAGAGGTGCACATTATCGATTGTTCCGGAAGAGTCGCGTTCTGCGATATGACCGCCATAGTCAATTCTCCATCCGTCACCGCCTCACTCAAAGACGGATACGCCGTACATTCATCTGATGTCGCTGCCGCCTCGCGGCAAAACCCGATAAGGCTTGTCCTCTCCGGTACTTCGGCGGCGGGCGACTCGGGAACAGGACCGCTGGCCACTGGCTGCTCGGCCCGAATACTTACCGGCGCGCCGCTGCCCCAGGTGGCCGATGCGGTCGTTTCTCAGGAATTCGTCAATGTACAAGACGGATTCGCACTATTCACCGCCGATGCGGATCCCGGCAGGAACGTGCTGGTGGAGGGCGCCGACGTGCGAATCGGCGAAATAATTCTTCGCAGGGGAGAAATCCCGACTCCCGGGCGTATAGGCTTGCTGGCGGCGGCAGGCGTATCAACCCTGCCGGTATACCGCATGCCGCGAATACTTCTTATAGCCACAGGCGATGAGATCGTGGAACCGGGCACGCCGCTGAAAAAAGGGGGGCTCTACGCAAGCAACCTGGTGACGCTTGCTTCATACAGCGTTTCGCGCGGACTTCATGCGGACATGCGAATAGTGAGCGACTCGCCTGAATATCTGAAACAAGCCATCACCGGTGCGAATGGGCCCTACGACGCTCTCTGTATCATAGGCGGGGCCTGGGACGGTGACAGGGACTTTACCATGTCGACGCTCGATGAACTCGGATGGGAGCCGTATTTCAGAAGGGTGCGCATGGGGCCTGGAAAGGCGGTGTCATTCGGCCGTTTGGGAGGCAAACCGGCATTCAGCCTGCCCGGAGGTCCGCCGTCGAACCATATCGCATTTCTTCAACTGGTACTGCCGTCCCTTTTGCACATGGGAGGGCATATGCCGCCATATCTTCCTCTCGTGCGGGCGACTCTTACCGAAGAGGTCTCCGGTCAGGAAGACTGGACCCAATTTATTCACGCAAAGCTTTCCAGTGAAGAGGGTGAATTGAAAGTAACGCCCCTCCGCTCGAAAAGCCGGCTCCGGGACATGGCGGATTGCGACTCTCTCATTGAAATTCCGGAAGGAAAGACACGCATTGAGCGGGCAAGCATTATTGATGTTCAAAGGATAGTGTAAGGTATGAAGGAACCGATTAGGGAGACCGTCATTTATCTTCAATCGATATGATGATCTCTTGCGCGTCGGTGCACTCTTTCAGGGAGGTAATCATACCTTTGACTGCATTGGAAAGCATATTTGCGATAAATGGCTTCAGCGGCACCGCTCTGCCGTTCACGCAAAGCCGGATAGATTGACCCGGTCGTGACCCGAGAAAGCGCTCCTCAATGAGACCTGCGAGCCCTGCGGCGTCGTTTATAGAAAACTGGGGAACATTGATGTCGTGCCGGGAATCGGTGGCGATAGCGATCAGATTGTCGTTTTCTCCGCAGAGGAGGTCATCATATACCGCGCCGCGAAAAACCTCGATTTTAGGCTTTGAATTGCGTTTGTAGCCTTCAGTCAGAATGATATCGACGCCGTGGATGAAACGCGCGGCGATATCGTCAATATCGAGTTCCTCGTAAAGCCCGTCAATATGAGCGACTTATCCTCCCCGAACCTTTTGCTCATGCCTCCTGCCAATACGTCAGAAATAATACCGTGCGCGTAGATCCCACCGATGGTCGGCCGGTTTTTCACCGAATTCAGAATTCCTGCCTCCCCACAAAAATGCATATCTGAATCGAAGCTCGAGATTATTTACTCCTGTATAAAGCAATTCAGGCGTCAGGCTGAAACTCAAATCGTCTATGTTGAACATCACGGTAAGCGCTGGGGTAAAGTAGAGAATGTCAAAGGGCTCCTTCTGGCTGACGCGCAAATACAGATAGTTTTTCATGGGAGTGAATCTACCGTAGGCGCCTTCAGTCAGCGCCTCGGCCGCTCTGAACGGCAATTCTTTTAGAGTAGCGCGATATGTATAATAAGCCTCATTAATCAGGAAATAATAACTGCGCATCTCGGACACCGACATGCCGGATGCATTATGATAATATTCGATGATGACGGTGGTCTCTATCTCCGTCAGATAGCGTATGCCCCCAAGAGCGGCGATTGCGTTGATTTTCCGTTTTCGCGCCATGCCCGTAGTTCCAAGGGAAAGCTTTGTTATTCCGGGCAGATATGCGAATTCTCCGTGAACCTCCAAATTGGTCGTGATGTTCCTCGACACGTCGATCCCCAACCTGTAGTTATTCTCCAACCCAGTAAAAAAAAGAAAGTCGATGTCCGTATCGAAAAACAGGAGATAGAGCTTGCCTGCAAAATACCAATGCCCGGCCCCGCCGAAATTTTCATTAATACCCTTGTAAACGGGCACGACAACGGGTGTAAAAGAAAGGGTTTTAAGGGGCCCGGTGAAGCTGGCGATGAAGTCCGCGGTCGCGACCGTGTATCCCTCATACGCGAGCTCCGGATCGTCCGGGTTTTTCGGCCGGTCAACGAAGGCGACCGGATTCCAGGCGTATCCCTTCCCCCATTTCAGTGTCTTTTTGCCCGCGTCGATAACCACATGCTGGTTCGGCTTGAGAGAAGCGTATCCTTCATAGAGACGCAAATCAAACGGCCACCGGCGGTTTGAATATCCAAATGCTTCGTATGCCCTGGCAAACGCCTTGAATATGCCCTTTTCAAACGTTAATTCCGGCTGAAGTCTTAAATACGCGTCCGCGTATGGACTGCCGGGATTGTTCTGGTAATATTTTAAACGAAAAAGCGCGCTCTTCAAATCGGCTATATACAGCGAGGGGAATAATTCAACATACCCGCCGATCGAAAAGGGTTTTTTTTCGACCTCAGATTCTTCGAATTTGAATTCATTATCATCTTCAGCGTAAATTCTTAATGCCATGCCCGCCAGCGCCGCGCAGCCTAAAGTAAGAATAATGAGAAGCCTCATGGATCACCTGAGTGAATCCACGCGGGGCATGAATGTCAGGGTGAACACCTCATCTCCGACCGATCGCTTCTTTATTTTCGAAAAAATCATTATTGAGCGATAACCCTTGTACAGGGGGCTCACGGTCTCAATGACCGACGGCCGGACGATCCCGCCGGTGAAGTCTTTTATATTTTTGAAATTGAGGGTCTTGATAAGCATGTTTTTCTCGGTAAGGCAGTCGATCCTGACGGGTATCTTTCTCTGTTTTTCGGCCCGGAGGCGGATCCGGTCATACGCAACGCTCCTGTTCCTGGCCTTGAGGTGAAGAAGATATTCACCGCCTTTTATTTCAAGCTTTTCAACTTTATATTCAGCGCTGTAATCGAGAGCCAGAATATCCGCGTTATTGAATACCCCCCCGATAACCGATTGAAGAGAAGTAATCCGGATCGGTTTTCCCACGTTGGGCACGTACAGCCACATATTGTCTCCAAGCCGGAGCGTGCTCCTTCCCTTGTCGCTCGCGGGAGCAAGAAAGAGCGCGATCAACTTGTCCACCCCTTTTTTAAGGCTGAAGAGCACATATTCCTTCTTGCGGCCGTCCGGTTCGATATTGATGATCTTTCTATATGATTCATACGATTCCGGGTTCAGGTTCCGGTCGATCTCGCGCAAGAGCCGGTCCGGCTCCTCTTCGCCCGCATAACCGGCCGTAAAAAACAGCAGAATGAAAACCATCAATAATCGTTTCATGTCATCCTCCGGTATCGATTTTCTATACGTGCCTGAGCGCTTCCACCGGCTCCATCCGCGACGCTTTATATGCGGGATAGAACCCGGCCGCAAGGGACACGGCGAGCACCGTGATCGTTATCGCCACGGTTTCCGGCGCGCTCAATGACGCCCTCAGTACAAGCCCCTGCTGCATTCCGAAATTAAAGGTGATCCCCGCCGCATTGACGATGATGATGATAATGGCCCCGATAACGACTCCCGCGATCGACCCGGCCGCGCCGAGAAGGAACCCCTCGGTAATGTACATGTACAGAATCTTTTCGGGAAGCGTCCCGATAGCGGCGATCGTACCGATTTCACGGATGCGCTCATACACCGCCATCATCATCACGTTCATGATGCTAATGAGCACGATGGCGACCAGCATTATTCTGACAAACTGGGTCATCACGTCGATCATTTTTGCGATATTCACGAAAGGAGAAAGCCCCTCCCATGTATGCACCTCATAAACCGGTTTTCCCCCGCTCGATAAACCGGCTAACTCCTTTTTGATGCTTTTTTCAAACGAGCCGAGCTTGTCAAAATTTTTTACGCGAACGGCCACCTCGCTCACCTCGGCTTTTTCCATGCGAAGAAGCTCGACCGCATCGTCAAAATTAATATATCCGTCCCTGCCGCCGGGCCCGACCACGCTGCTTAAGATCCCCGACACGGTGAATTGCATGCCGTTGACCGAGCCGTCCCTGTTGGTCGCGACAATAACCACGGCATCGCCCGTCTTGACGCGCATGCCCTGCGCCAAAAGCTCGGGCACCAGTATTTCCCCTCTTTTGAGAGAGTCGCTTCCCGCTGTTATCCTTTTTGTCAGCAGCGGCGTTGTTTTATATTCTTTGTCGGGATACACGCCGTTTAAACGAATATTGGTCGTTTCCGCGAAATTGCTGAACATACCGGCGAACTTGATGCGGTGAGAATATGCCTCCACCGCCCTGTTCTTTCGTAAAACCGTTTCAACTTGCATAAACTGCTCCATGCTCAGCGTGAGATTGAGCGGCAGATTTTCTATGGAGGCGACGTATCCCTTTCGGTGGATCTGCGCGTGGCCCGAGCATCGAATCCGTGATCTGCCCGACAATCATGTTTTTAAACGATCCCGAGACGGCAACATAGACCACGACAAAAACGACCCCCAGGGTAATGAGGGACGACGTCAAAAGGGTCCGCCGTTTGTACCGTATCAGGTTGCGTACGGCAATTTTAATTATGCTTCGCATGGGCTTTCCCCCTTTTCGTTTTTGCGCGCTTCTTTATCGTTTTCCTTTGTGTTATCAGGCCGTCCTCCAGCGAATATATGATTTCGGCCTCTCCCACGATCTTCTGATCATGCGTGGAGAAAATAAACGAGGTCCCGAATTCGTCCCTCATCTTTCTCATGATCGCTATGACGCGGTACGCGGTGTCATGATCGAGGTTCGCCGTGGGCTCGTCCGCCAGCACGATCTTCGGATTCGTCGCCAGGGCTCGGGCGATGGCAACCCGCTGCTTCTGCCCGCCGGATATCTGGTCCGGATACTTCCCCTTCTGGTCTTCCATGCCGACTTCGGCGATGAGCCTTCTCACGCGCTCCCTCCTCCTGGCGGGCGGAATGTTCTGAACCATCATCAGGGGGTATTCGATGTTCTCAAAGACTGTCAGAACCGGTATCAGGTTAAAATCCTGAAAAATGAAACCTATCCGCTCGCCGCGAAACGCCGCCCGCTCCCTTCTGGTGAGCTTCGATATGTCGGTTCCCTCGATTATGACGCTGCCTCCGGTGGGCACGTCGAGGCATCCGAGAATGTTCAGCAAGGTCGTCTTTCCGCTTCCGGACGGCCCGATGAAGGAAATAAACGACGACGGGTCGATTGTGAAGGTCAGTCCCTTGAGCGCCGGCACGGTTATCTCTCCGGCCGTATAGTTCTTTTGCACGTTATCGGCGGTAATAAGTTTCATAATCTCTCCCGTTAGAGCGGCTTACAGCCTGCGCTTTCATACTTTTCTCATTTGCTTTGGTTCCTGAGGCGCTCCATAATCTCCTTCGCTCTTTTTACCGCTTCCTGTTCTTTTTCATCAGACGGCACGCACCATGGTTGGGTGACCTGCCATGTCAGCGAACCGGAGAGAGGGGGTTCCGGGTAAGCGCCGGCATCATGCACCGTGTAGCCCATGAATTCCACGGGATTCTCCTGGAAGCATGACCATACCGCCTTTCGCATGATTTCCGGGTCGCCCTGAAACTGGAGATCGATGAGCATCACCTGTTTTCTGAACCGCTCGATGAATTCCGCCGGAACATTGTACAGGAACGGATGAAGGGCGTCGGTGCCGATGATCTTCTTCTTTTCGTCGACGCCATTTGCCATAAGGGCCTTTAGCGCTTGTCCGGTCTGATGGCCCTCGGATTCCGGTCCGCCAAGAATTAAATATCTGATATTCGGATTGGCCACGACGTTGCAGATAATTTTTTCGAAGCCGATATTGGGCGTCTGCAGCGTGCCGGAGAGGGCAGCGCCGCTTTCCGCGCCAGCACGGACCAGGCGCTCGATCTCAGGCGGGATTTTATCCGCATCGGTGTTGAGGATGATCGCAACCGCGACCGGGGAAAAATCGTTTCCCCGGATGTACCTCCCCTCTTCCGGGGGATAATCGGGATGCGGCTTTACTTTTAACATGGTTATGAAAAAAATCTCCTCCTGAAAAAAAGCGCCACGTTCACAAGCCCGATAAGCACCGGCACCTCCACCAGGGGCCCTATGACCGCGGCAAAGGCAACTCCGGAACCGATGCCGAAAACCGCGACCGCGACCGCGATGGCAAGCTCGAAGTTATTACTCGCGGCAGTGAACGATAGCGTCGCGGAAACGCAGTAGTCCGCGCCTATTTTTTTGCTCATGTAAAAGCTCAGCAAAAACATGACCACAAAATAGATGAGAAGCGGTATGGCGATCCGTACGACATCGAGCGGTATCTTTACAATGTACTCGCCCTTCAGGCTGAACATGACCAGGATCGTAAAGAGAAGCGCGATTAGGGTCATGGGGCTGATCTTCGGGACGAACCTCGTCTGGTACCATTCCTTGTTTTTAAGCTTGATAAGCGCGAAACGGGTTATTATGCCTGCAATAAACGGTATGCCTAGGTAGATGAACACGCTTTCTGCTATCTGGCCGATCGTTACGTCCACCAGTACGCCCCTCAGGCCGAAAAGCGGAGGGAGCACGGTTATGAAAAACCAGGCATACACGCTGAAAAAGAGCACCTGGAATATGCTGTTGAAGGCCACGAGCCCGGCCGCGTATTCAGCGTCACCGCAGGCCAGGTCGTTCCACACGATTACCATGGCGATGCACCGCGCCAGGCCGATCATGATAAGGCCCACCATGTATTCCGGATATCCGGCGAGGAACAGGATCGCGAGGAAAAACATGAGCACCGGGCCGATGACCCAGTTCTGAACAAGGGAGAGCCCGAGGACCTTCCAGTTTTTAAACACGTCGCCCAGCTCTTCGTATTTGACCTTGGCCAGGGGAGGATACATCATGAGAATGAGGCCGATGGCAATGGGAATGTTGGTAGTGCCGACCTGAAACCGGTTCCAGAACCCTGCCACGCCCGGATAGAAATAGCCCATGCCCACGCCAATGGCCATAGCCAGGAATATCCAGAGGGTGAGAAACCGGTCGATAAAAGATAGCTTTTTACCTTTCGCTTCAGACATGACAGCCTCCTCAAAAGTAAAAATTTATGGCCTGACCAATATTGTGCCCTTCCTTAATCCTCACGGTAAAAAAACAAGATATAGTCCGCCCAGGATCACGAGCACACCGCAGGCTTTTTTGAGAATGACCGCGCCCCGCGATTTTTCGTTCCAGTTAAGATACCGTTGAACTACCTCGGTGAAGGTGCCCGCGAGCACTATGACCGAGCAATGCCCCGCCGCGTAAGCCAAGATGAGGGATATCGCGAAGACGACTTTCGTGTGCGCTACGCTGAACACAATGCCGAGCATGGGCGCCATGTAGGCGAAGGTGCAGGGCCCGAGAGCGATGCCGAAGACGAGGCCCAGAATGAGCGCAGCGAAAAGGCCCTTTTTCTTAAAATTCGGATTGGCGCTCCTTTCAAGAAAAGGCAGAGGAATGACGCCCAACAGGTGGAGCCCGACAATGAAAAATACTACAGCCACGATATAGTTGCCCCATCCGCCGATATCGCCCATCATGCGGCCCATGAGGCCGGTGATGAGGCCGATAATGCCGATGGTAACAAGAATTCCGACGGCGAACAGGAGCGCCAGAATAAAGGCCCGTTTCGTACTCATGCTTCCCTGCTCGTCGATGAACCCGATGATGAGGGGTATACTCGCCAGATGGCAGGGCGAGAGCAGGATGCCCGCGATCCCCCAGAGGAAGGAGCCTGCCAGGGCGATGCCCGGCGAGGACGAGAGCATGGCGCTCATTGCGTTGAAAAAATCGGCAAGCATCAGCGGACGCCTCCTTTTTCAAGCACCTGCTCCAACTCCTCAAAGGGGAAGTATCCGAGGTGCCGAAAATACTCCTTCCCGTTCCGGTCAAGGAAGACCTGGGTGGGTATAGCCTGTATACCGTATTTCTGGCCGTAGGGCCTTCCTTCCGGGGTCCAGATATCGTAAAATATTACCTTGACCCGGCTTCCGTATTTTTGCTCGATTCGCCGCATCACCGGCTGCATCATTCTGCAGGGGATGCAGTTGACTGAGCCGATTTCGATAAACGTCACCATGACGCCCGGTGCGGCGCCTTTTGTGTCCCCGTGCCCGGTATTTTCATGTTTGGTCGAATTCTCGTCCACCGCCGCCGGGCCGGTCGGAGCCTTTTCCCCGCCGCAGCCGAAAACGCCGCCGAAAAAAGCGAGAGGAAGCGTCAATGCGCCGCTTTCGCAAGGGCAGTTTCGCGCCCTGCCCCAGATCATCGCTGCGGCAGCGATCACAGCGAGAATTATAAGCCTTTTAGCGAGCTTCATGCGCGTATCTCCTCCCCCTACACGACGCCGACACGTTTCAAGTTCTTCCGCGCGCATGCAATGGGACACCCGTCCAGGTGATGTTCACTTCCACTCCCGCAAGACAGGTCTTTTGCGCGAAGCCTTCCTTCCATAGTTTCCGCATCGCCCTATCTGCCAGTTCCCCCACGTCAGCCGCGCCTGAACATGAATACAAAAGTCTAACTCCTTCGTAACAGCAATCAGCCATGATTCTTCCCCATAAAATAATTTTAGTTTTAATAAATCAGATTAAACACATATCCTACGATCATGATGCCGACGGCGACGACACTGACGAATATGAAAATTAAGGGCAATTTAAGTACTTTTTTCAATATAATCATCTCCGGCAGTGAGAGACCTATGACCGACATCATAAAGGCAAGGGTGGTTCCGAGCGAGGCCCCCTTTTCAAGAAGGGCCTGAACGACCGGAATGATGCCCGCCGCGTTAGAGTACATGGGCACGCCGATAATGACCGCCAGTGGAATTGACCACCACGCCGATTTGCCCATGATGGACGCCATGAAATTCTCCGGCACATAGCCGTGAATGCCTGCGCCGACGCCGATCCCGATCACTATATAAATCCAGACCTTTGATACAATCTCAATAACTGCGACATATCCGGCCTGAATCCTTTCGGTAAAAGTCGTTTTTCTTTCTTCTATTTCAAGTTTGCCCGCTTTTATTTCATGTACCCATTCTTCGACAAAGCGTTGGACTTTAAGCTTACCAATGATCCAGCCGGAGAAAATTGCGATAATAAGGCCGGTGGAGGCATATAAGAAGGCGGTTTGCCAGCCGAAAAGGCCGAAGAGGAGCACGAGAGCGACCTCATTAATCATAGGGGCGGCCACCAAAAAAGAGAAGGTGACGCCCAGGGGGATTCCGCTTTCCATGAAGCCCAGGAATAGCGGTATCGCAGAACAGGTACAGAAGGGCGTTACGATCCCGAGCGTGCTCGCCATGATATTCCCGACGAGCAGGGGCTTTCCTTCGAGGGCCCTGCGTGTTTTTTCAGGTGAAAAATAAGAGCGGATGATCCCGACGATGAATACAATGAACGTCAGAAGAATAAGCACCTTGGGAACTTCAAACATAAAAAAGCGGATCGCCTCGGTGAGATGGGAATTTTTATCCATACCCAGCATGGAATACATGATATAGTTGACGCCGCTTTCAAGAAAAATATAAAGAACGATCCCGATGGGAGCGAGCAGCAGCGGTAATACAGTCCTGATTTTAATATTTTTCCTCCCGGTTTGCGGGACCGCATTTAAGTCTATATTATTTTGAACATAATATTCATTCATGAATAAATTCCCGGTGTTCATTGTATCAGGTCGGTTGCCCGACGCTGATCCATTTTTTTATTTCATCTTTGGCCGGAAGTTTCCCCGCAACCTTCACCACGCCGTCAACTACAAGGGCTGGGGTTGCCATAACACCATAGTTCATGGTGGACTGTATGTCAGTGACGTGATTTATATGGGCTTCTATGCCCGTTTCATGAACCGCCTCTCTGGTCAAGGCTTCCAGCTTGTGGCACTTGGCGCAACCGCTGCCTAATATCTCGAGTAACATAATTTGTTCTCCTTAAATTATTTTATTCATTATGCAATGAATCGCATTCCTTAATTAATATTAATTATCTTTTCTCCTCTCAATACGGGCACACTATTAGTTTTATAATATTTGAAAAAATTGCCAAATATTACAAACAAATAATCACCGTTTCGTTTTACAGGCCAAAAGTATCTCACCCTGCTGCCTCGCGTTTGACTCAATGACATCCTCCAAACAGCCGAAAAATCCGAGGATACAGGGCGTCCGTAAATAATAAAAAATATTGTTCCCCGATCTCTTGTCGCCGATCAGGCCCGCGTTTTTCAGCACCGAAAGATGCTTCGAGACCGTTGATACGTCCGCTCCGATCATGTCGGTGAGATCGTTCACGCACCGCTCTCCCTTCTCGAGCTCTTCGATGATAAAGAGCCGCGAGGGATGGGCAATGGCTTTTATGATCTTAGCCCGCGCCTCGTACTGCATCTTTTGCGTCGCCGTAAGCTGGCTTTTTAATATTTTCATATTTGGCAATATGGCAAAATATCCAAACATTGTCAAGGCATTTTTCAGATTTTTTTAACAGCCCCGTAAGGGCGCATCATGATGCGCCCTTACGGCCACCGGGTATTTACGCACTGCAATAAAAAAAATTATTTTAAAAAAATTTTTTGACATCACGGTCTTATTATCGTTATCATTGACTTTTTCTATGGCAGATTCCCGAAATATTTAACGTCTCCCGATGATCCGGATCAGTTGAATCGAAGGCGAAATACAACAAAAATACACAAAGGAGAAAATAATGCAGAAATATCAATGCATGGTATGCGGCTATATCTATGATCCGTCCGCGGGGGACCCGGACAGCGGCGTCAAGCCGGGCACCAAATTCGAAGACATACCCGACGACTGGGTGTGCCCCTTATGCGGAGCGCCGAAGAGCGATTTTGAGCCGGTCGATTGATCCGATTTGCAATTCCGGAGAGAAAAAATATATCTGAGTTATATATTAGACGTGTTGCAAAACTAAATCAGCACAGCAGGGGCGCACCATGATGCGCCCCTGCTGTAGATAAAGAGGAGGATGCATGAAAGCAAAAGTTGACCCGGATACCTGCACAGGATGTGAATTGTGCACCCAAACATGCCCTGAGGTCTTCAAAATGGAAGGGGATGTGGCGGTTGCGTATGTCAATCCGGTGCCCAAAGAGTATGAAGATCTGGCGAAACAGGCGGCTGATGAGTGCCCCGTCGAAGCTATTTCGATTGAATAGCTCGAAAACCCCTGGAGCTATGCAGTAACCCCCCAACCCCGCCGGCGGGGTTGGGGGCGGATTTGTCAGGCACTCTTAAACCTTCGTCGACAGGAACATCTGCAGTCCCATCTGGCCAACCTGGTCCTGCATCTCTTCAATATCGTCGATATGGCCGTCTTCATCCTTGAGTATGGACTCCAGAATCTCCCGTGTCGCGAAATCCGCCACGTCCCCGCCAAGCTTTATGGCTTCATTATACGCCTTGATTGCGTCGCGCTCAGCCGTATGATCGTTTGCAAGCTGCTTCGGCACGTCGGCTCCGATATTGATCTTCCTGAGTTCGTTGACAACGGGCACCCCTTCCAGAAAGAGGATACGGCCGATCAGCTTTTCCGCGTGCTTCATTTCGACGATTGCGCGTTTTTCAATATCCTCATGAAGCTTGTCATAGCCCCAGTTCGCGCACATCTCCGAGTGCACCATGTATTGATTGATCGCGGTCAGCTCGTCTGCGAGAAGCGAATTAAGGGCTTGTATGAGTTTATCGTTACCTTTCATTGAAAACCTCCATATGGCATAATAAATTTGTTGAATGACTAATTATAATAATATATCCGGAAGCCTGCCGTCACAACGCGACGTCGGCCATCCAGTATCCGTGTATGTTGCAATTTTCCACCACCGTGATCTTGCCGCTCACGTTTTTAAGGTGAAAGCAGCCGGCAGGGTTCACGCTCAAGGGCGTAAACATAACGCGGGATATATATTTGTCGTTCTGATAGCAATCGACAAACATGATATAGTGCTTTTCTTCCATAGGATGCATGGTTTTTCCAATCCGGACCAGGATATCAACGCAGGGAGTTTCCGGAATAAGGCCGCACTGCTTGTTAACTATAATCAAAGGCACATGCTTTACCTCAGCCTCAGGGCTTTTTTCCCTCGATTCTTTAAAAATCGAATCTTTCTGAGCATATTTGTCTTTCGGAGAAAGACAAACGGGACACTTGTCCGGAATCGCATTGAACTCAAGGTGGCCGCATACCTGGCAGATGTAAATTTTCATGATGTTAACCTCCGATTCTAATTATATCTTACATCAGGCTAAATGGTTACGTATAAAAATGTCAAGATTAATAATAGATCAGTCATCTTCGTCGCATGAAAATGAACCGGCCCTGGCCTTTTCTATCGCCTCCCTCCCCTCCCGGTACGCGAACCAGGCTATACCCAAACCTCCCATGATATCGATATAGTTGATCCGCAGCAATTCATACATTACGCTTGATGCAAGAAGAATTAGCGACAGATAAAAGCAGGTCTTGGTGCAGTAGGCGTCCGCTATAATAGGCTCTGATTGAAGCTTTCTGCCGACTTTCATTTTATACGAGTACAAGGCCCACATGGTCATGATCGATACAGCCGATATGATCGCCCCCGGAACCGTTGTCGAGGGACGCACTTGATATATAACGTCCAGGGCGGAGCCGACCACGAGCCCGGCAACGAGGATAAAAAAGCTTATGCCGGTGACGTATAAGGCCTGGCGTTCGAACCTGTCCCGCTCATTCACCGGGCTTCGCTTCATCCTCCATACCATGTGCAGTATCCCGATGCCTGAAAGGACTTCCACAAAACTGTCAACGCCGAATCCAAAGAGGGCTATGGTCTCATCCTGGTATCCAAAAATGGTTGATACGATACCTTCAGCCGTGTTGTACACGATCGTGATTATACTCAGAATGAAGGCGATTTGAAGTAGTTTTGCCGTGTCCCTATCGCTTGCAAAAGGCTGGTTGTTCATTATTTCCTCCTTGAAAGGGTACGTCAGGATCACCCCGATGTATGTTCCACCACGATTTTTATGCCGATGGCGATGAGCATAACTCCACCGACGGCTTCAGCGCGTTTGCCCGCCAGGGAACCGACCCTGTTTCCGATGGCGATTCCGATTATTGAAAAGGACGCACAAACCACGCCGATAACAGCGCTGGGGAGAAGAATAGGCCGGTTCAGGATCCCGAGGGACAGGCCTACCGCCAGGGCGTCTATGCTGGTTGCCACGGCGAAGAGCAACAGCGACCATCCCCGCGTGGGATCATTCGGGCATGCATTTTGTTCATCTTTTTTGCGCGCACCTGCCTCCCGGATCATTTTGAGTCCGATGAAGACGAGAATGCCGAATGCGATCCAATGATCATAAGACTCGATATAGCTCCCCAGGTAGATCCCGCCGAAGTAGCCGATGACGGGCATCATGAACTGAAACAGGCCGAAATGAAAAGCAAGGCGAAAGTAGTGCCGGAAGCCCGGATCGGGGATTATCATGCCGCATGAAATGCACACGGAAAAAGCGTCCATGGCCAGGGCTACGGCGATGATGAATATTGAGATCATATCCATAGGTCTAGTGTAGTTATAAACTCAGATATTGTCCATTAAAATAAAACGCGGGATTATGCAGCAGATTGCTTCGTCGCAGCGCTCCTCGCAATGACAATTATTTTTACGGCTAATTAAAACACGAGAAAAAATATATATGGTGCCCGTGCGTATAAATCCTTGACAAAGTTATTCCAATATCTACGGGTATTTTAAATCTGAAGACACAGGAAATTCAACATGCCGGAGACTTCACCATTAAAATCGAAAGGCGCCGTCGTTCTCATTACCGGAGGCTCCGGGTTCCTGGGCGCAGCACTGGTGCGGGAGCTTCTCAAAGAAAGCCATGAATCCCCCATCAGGGCTAAGGATATCCGCCTATTCGACATCAGGCCGCCGGATCATATTCATGACGGGCGGGTACAATACATTTCGGGCGACATCCGCTCGCTTGAGGCTCTGAAAAAGGCTTGCAGGGATGTTGATATAGTATTTCACGCAGGAGCGCTCATCGACTGGGGGCAGCGCCCGCGTACTCTCTTGTATGACGTGAACGTCAACGGCACGAACCGGGTGATTGCCGCGGCGAAGGCCTCAAGGGTCAAAGCGCTGGTCTATACGAGCACGATGGACGTCCTCTATGCGGGCCGGCCCATCATAAACGGCGATGAACGAGCCCCCTTGCCCAAAAGATACACGATGGCATATGCGGAGACAAAAGCGCTTGCGGAGTGGGCGGTGCTTGCGGCGAATGCTCCGGTTCATGATACCAGCGGGCAAAAGAAAACCGGGTCTCTGCGCACCTGCGCGATCCGGCCCTGCGGCATGTTCGGCGAAGGCGACCCGTATCATGTAAGCTCGTTTTTACGAATGGCGCAGAAGGGGAGGCTTTCCTTCCGCATCGGCAATGGAAAGGCTCTGTTCCAGCACGTTTATGTCGGCAATGTCGCGCATGCGCACCTGCTCGCCGCCAAATCCCTTCTTGAGCAGGGGGGAATCGCGGCGGGAAGGGTATATTTCATCACCGACTTTGAGGCGAAAAATTTCTTTGATTACCTGGAGCCGATAATCAGCGGCATAGGCTATTCGATGCCTCCAAAAGGGAGAAGCCTGCCGATGCCCCTCGTATACGCCATAGCATGGATAGTCGATTGGACGTCAAAAATATCCCGGCCCCTGTTTCGCTTTTATCCTCAACTGAACCGGACAAGCGTGGCAATGGTCAGCAGGGACCTCACCTTCACCGGCGAAAGGGCGCGCGCCGAGCTCGGATACCGTCCCCTCTATACCGAAGAGGAGGCAATCGCCCGGACTATTGAATACTTCAAATCCCACGGTCCGGTATGAAATTTTACTTGAAAAACCGAATTCAGGCTTAATAATGACTTGTCAAGGCGGGAGCATCGCCTTTTTATGCCGATACCGGCGGCTGATCATGGTGCTCATACCAAAAGCTCCCGATTGGAAAGGGGCTTTATGCGAGAGATTGCAAGAATACAATGACGCGAAACGGAAAATTAGCTGAAGATAATATCGTCAACAGCATTATCGGAGAAGGCTCGGATTTCAAGGGGGAATTCAAAATCAACGGCCTCCTGAGGATCGACGGGAATTTCCAGGGCACGATCGAGACCGACGGCAAGGTCCTCATCGGCCAGAGCGGCAGCGCGGTCACGGACATCAAAGCGCGCCTTGTCGTCGTCGGCGGATCGGTCCGGGGGAACATCTTCGCCACCGAGCGGGTCATCTTTCTGTCAACAGGAGTCATAAAAGGAAACATCATCACGCCGAGCCTCATCATGGAGGAAGGCGTGAAATTTGAGGGCAACTGCACCATTAATAAAAAAATAGACGGGATACAATGATCGAGATCACGAACACACGCTCAAAAAAAGACGAGCAGGAAAAAGTGACCAAAAAGGGAAAGCTCGCGTCGGTCAAGAGGGGAGGCAAAACCTTTTCTTCACACCTGTCCAAGATCATTGACCTTGAATTCCAGGGCAGTATTGAAGAGCTTCTGGAAGACCTGAAAGATCAGGAGAAGCGCTTTTTAGACCAGCAGACGGGCCATGAACTCGACCGGTACAAGGCTCTCCTGCATACAATCATCAAGTCCATACTGGCCGAGGGACTGCGCGAAAAAACGCTGAAGCGCAAGAAAAAAAACTGGGGGGATTTCGTCGTTATCGAGAAGATCAACGCCAAGCTCCTGGAGATCACCGGCGCCATAACCAGGCAGAACAAGGCCTTCAATCTCCTGAAAACAATCGAGGAGATCCGGGGCCTCATCCTTGATTTGATATACTGATTCGTCCCCGTACCCGCATGAACACCACCGGCATAATCGGTCATAAACGACAGCTCGATACCTTAAGCCTGCTCTTATGGAATAATACCGTCCCGCACACCATGCTGTTCACGGGAATAGCCGGCATCGGGAAAAAGCTCGTCGCCCGGCGCTTTCTCGCCGCACTGTTCTGCCCCGGCCAGGAGCCTCCCTGCCTCCAATGCCCCGCGTGCATTCAGGCTGCGGGGAAAACCCTGCCGGACATGATAGAGCTTCACCCGGACGAGAAGGGAACCATTCCGATCGGCGGCGCCGACCGGGTCGAAGAGGGGAGCGTGCGGTGGCTCATCGGCCGCCTCTCGAAAAAATCGATGTCCGGGAAATACGGCGTGCTCATCAATGGAGCCGAGGCAATCTCCATACCCGGACAGAACGCGTTATTAAAAACCATCGAGGAGCCGCAGGCAGGCGCGCACATCATTATCATCGCCTCCAATAAATCGCTCGTCCTGCCCACCATCCAATCCCGCTGCATGGTGCTGCCCTTCAATCCGCTCGGCAGCGACGAGATGAAACAGATACTGGCGAATGCGTCCGGGTCATCCGATCCGGAGCTCATAGCGGAGCTGTCGGGCGGCTCCATGGAGATAGCGATCATACTGTCGCAGGACGGCATGCTGGAAGTCATCGCCGGCATCTGCCGCGATATCACCCGGCATCTAAATGCGGGAGCCGTCCTCACTTTGGATTTCTCCGCATTACAAAAAAAAATCAACATGGACGTCCTCCTCTCCATTCTCCTCAACATTTACCGCAGCATCCTCGCTCCGGAAATCATGAGCGCGCCGCTTCATCCCTATCTGGCGGATCTGAGAATCCCCCAAATACAAAAGTTGAGGAAATTAATTAAAATTCTGCTTGCCCTCAAGAAAGGACTCGCAAATAATTTAAACATCCGAAATGCCCTGAAGGGATTGTTGTATTCCATTGAGCGGTTTGACGGATTCGGCCTGCCGAAGCTTGATTCTACCATATAAGGTGATTGCGATGGAAATATCAGCGGTGAAATTGCGGAACAGCTTTCAAATAAATTACGTGGCTACGAACAATCTGTTCGTCAAGCAGGGAGCGCTGTGCCTGGTCGAGACCGAGCACGGGGTTGATATCGGTTACGTGTTCAAGTGCAGAAGATTCCGGCATGATCCCGGCGTCGAGGTGAAGGGAAAGCTCCTCAGGATCACGTCGCCGGACGACCTGAAGCAGGTTCCGGAGATCGAGGCGATCGAAAAAAACGCCTTTGCTCAGTGCAATGAAAAGGCCGGGGCTAAAAAGCTCCAGATGAAACTCATCTCGGTAAAATGCCTCTTTGACCGGACCAAAATAATATTCTATTTCGTCGCGGAAAACCGGATAGATTTTCGGGAGCTCGTACGCGAGCTCGCCTCGATTTTCAGGACCAGAATCGAGATGCGTCAGATCGGGGTGAGGGACGAGGCGCGGCTCGTGGGCGGATACGGGCCGTGCGGCAAACAGCTCTGCTGCGTGCACCAGAAGGATGAATTCGAGCCCGTATCCATAAAGATGGCAAAGGAGCAGAGCCTCAATCTCAACTCCCTCAAGATATCGGGGATGTGCGGCCGCCTCCTCTGCTGCCTGGGCTATGAATACAAGCTGTACAAGGAGACAAATGACCGGATGCCCCGGCTGGGAGCTGAAATCCGGGCAGGGGATGCAACATACGTCATAACCGGGATCGACACCCTGAAGGAAACCATACAGATGCGGCACGAGGGCCGCACCGTGGAGGTGCTGAATTCGGACGTTGAACTGGAGAGCGACGCCTATATCCTCAGGAAGGATATCGTCACTAAAATCGAGAACGCGGACGACGACCATGAAGAGGACGCGTATAAACTGTAACCGGCACCGATCGAGACCGGTAAATATACCCCCCCACGGGAACGAAGTCAGCCCCCCCCCGGGGGGTTGGAGGGCTTTAAAAGGAAGATTTCATGCAAGAGAGATTCTACGTCACTACGCCCATATACTACGTAAATGCCGAGCCGCACATCGGGCATGCCTATACCACGATCCTCGCCGATTTTATGAGCAGGTTTTACGCCATGCTGGGGTACGACTCCTATTTCCTCACCGGAACCGACGAGCATGGCGATAAGATTTACCAGGCCGCGAAGGCCCATAACACCACTCCCCAGAAATATGCGGACAGAATCAGCGGTATTTTCAGAAAGACCTGGACGGATATGGGAATCCGTTACGATGACTTCATTCGAACCTCGGAAAAACGACATATCGCCGTTGTACAGGAAATTCTCAAAAGGGTGTACGAGAACGGCGATATCTATTTCGGCAGCTACGGCGGCTTCTACTGCGTGGGATGCGAGCGGTTTTTGACCGAGAAGGAAATGGTCAACGGCGCATGCCCGGATCACGGCATCACCCTCAATTATATAGAAGAAAAGAACTACTTCTTCAAGATGAGCAGATACCAGGACTGGCTCATGGCCCATATCGGGAAAAATCCTGATTTCATCAGACCCGAGCGGTATCGGAACGAGGTCATGGCCCTGCTGAAGAGCGAGGTTCTGGAGGACCTGTGCATCTCCCGGCCCAAGTCGCGGCTGCAGTGGGGGATCACCCTCCCCTTTGATGAAAACTACGTCACGTATGTCTGGTTCGACGCCCTCATAAACTACGTGAGCGCCCTGGGCTATCCGGACGGGGAGAAATTTATCAAATACTGGCCCGTTGTGGAGCACATCATAGCCAAGGACATCGTGAAGCCGCACGGCATTTTCTGGCCGACCATGCTTAAGGCGGCCGGCATCCAGCAGTACCGCCATCTGAACGTGCACGGCTATTGGAACATGCAGGAGGCGAAGATGTCCAAGAGCCTGGGTAACGTGGTGACTCCACAGGCTCTCATCGACCGGTACGGCAACGACCAGATCCGCTATTTTTTTTTACGCGAGATGAATTTCGGCAACGACGCCAAATTCAGCGAAGAGGTGATCGTCGACCGCATCAACTACGATCTTGCCAATGATTTGGGGAACCTGGTGAACCGGGTCTGCACCATGACGATCCGGTACTTCGACGGCCGCATCCCGGCGTTTCATCCGGAAGAGCCGGCCGGGCGAAACGATCTGGTGGACCGCTTCACTGCGTCCATGGAGGAATACCGGGCAGCCGTGAAAAATTTTCAGACGAGCACCGGCCTGGAAAAGCTGTGGGAATTCATCCGCCACCTGAATAAATACGTGGACGCGAACAAGCCCTGGCAGCTCGCCAAGGAAAACGGCTCCGCCCTCCTCTCATCCGTCATGAGGAATCTCCTGGAGGGGGTGCACGGGATTTCCGTGCTCCTGTCGCCGGTGCTCGTCCAGTCCAGCGCGACGGTCATCCGCGCCCTCAAGGCTCAGACAACAACGCGGGATATAGCGAGCCTTGGAACCTTCAACCTCCTCGCGGAGGGGGAAAAAATATCCGATCCGGGAATTCTCTTCCCCCGGCTGGAGCGGAGAGCCGGGGAAGCGGATACCCGGCAGAATGAAAAATCAGAAAAAACGGGAGGCGCACCCATGACACCAGATCAACCATCAAGCCAAAAGGGAGAAGGGCTCATCGATATTTCCGAATTTGGGCGGATCGATATCCGGGTGGCAAAGATTCTCACAGCAGCCAGGATCGAAGGCTCGGAAAAGCTCCTGGAGCTTACGGTCGATTCCGGCCTGGACGAGCGCACCATAGTCGCCGGCATAGCCCCGTGGTACGCTCCCGAGCAAATCGTCGGCAAAAATATCCTCCTCGTGGCCAATCTCAAGCCGGCCACGCTTTTCAAGAGAACGTCGCACGGGATGCTTCTGGCGGCTAAAGCCGCCGGCTCTGAGCGGCCTGTCCTGATCATGATCGACGATTCAATTCCGGCGGGGGCAAAGCTCGGCTAGCGTATGAAAATCGGCATTCTCTCCGACACTCACAACAATATCGAGGTGACAAAAAAAGCGATCGGCATTTTCATCGAAAACAAGGTCGATCTCATCGTTCATGCCGGGGACATCACCTCGCCCAGAATGCTTCGGCTGTTCAAGGGGCTCGAATGCAAATTCGTGCTGGGGAACGGGGACATCGATGTCGAGGACCTGAATGCCGAATCCCAAAAGCTCGGTTTCGGAAACATCGAAAATTCCTGCATCTTCACGACCGGCGACAAGAAAATCATCGTATTCCACGGCTACGACGTCCCCCAGTTCCGCAGGGCTCTGGCGTCAGGCGAATTCAACTACGTCATCAAAGGCCATACCCATTTTTTCGAAAACTATGTGTCCAACAAAAGCCGGGTAATCAATCCCGGATCGCTCTACGGCACTGAAGAGTTTTCCGTGGCGATCCTCGATACGGAGAGCGGGAGGGTGCAACGAATAGTGATCGAACCCGAATGAATCCTGCCGGCTCACGCCGTGTCGTCCTTGTAACAATACCTGCACCCATGGATAAGAATTTTCCTCTTCCCGTTCTCCTCAACCTCTGAGGCATAGAGCGCCTCGTATTTAGTAAGCTCCTTCCCGCACAGCGGGCAGAGCCGCGCACCCGGCGGCCGCTTAATGTTGAAGTAATCGACGAAATCGGGGTTTACGACGGGGGTGGTGGCCGGCGGTTTTTTGCGTGCCCGGAAGGCGTCGATCTTGTCCCTGCCCGACCGGTAGGCTGAATAGAGATAGATAAAAACCGCAACCCCGATAATAAAGCCGATGAGATAGAGCAGTGCGGACATTACGATCTCCTGGCGACGAAATTTATCATGACGGTGTCATCCCCCGGCGGCAGAAAGGTATAATCGCCGAAAATGCCGAGAAGGGAAAAACCGCTCTCGGACAGGAGCCGCTTTATCTCATCCACCGAATAAATCCTCTGGACATGCTCTTCGACCGATATTTTTTCCCTCCGCTCGATTGTGATCCTCGAGCTGACCATCTTCCGGGCAGGGTCGTAGCTGTTGCTCCATTCCACGGAGCTGTCTTGTATCTGATACTTAGCCGTCTTCCCGTCAAAATTTTTGTAAATGTTATGCTCCGTGGTGACATCAAACATGAAGACGCTCGCCGCGTGCATGGCATCCCTCGCGCAGCAAAGCATCTTCCGGATGTCGGCATCCGCAAGCAGGTAGTTTATCGTATCGTGCACGGAGAAGATGAAGTCGATTTTTTTCGCAACATGAAAATTCGTCATGTCCGCGCACAGGATCCGGAAATTGAAGAACGCCCTGTTTTTGGCGACCCTGAGCATGTCAAGGGATTTGTCGATGCCGAAGACCGCATACCCGTCATTGGAGAATTTAGATCCGAACCTGCCCGTGCCGCACCCGAGCTCCAGAATGTAGTTCGGCCGCTCGATGTAGCGCTTCATGAGGGACACGATGTATTCGTACCACTCCTGGTAGTCCACGTGACGGAGGAGGGAGTCGTAGAACGGAGCGATGTCGGTGTAAGGCTCATTTCTCATGGCCTCCCGACCGGTACCGCCCGCCCGCTTTTTTGTCAAATATTAATCGAGTGGATTCATCGGCCGCCCGATGGTCGAGGAGGCCGTTTTTATATTTGACAAATATAAAGTTTAATTTTATATTTGTCAAATGATTAAAAGAAACATATCCTCGTTTATCAAGAAGTACTCCTCCCAATATCCCGTGATCGCTATCGTTGGCCCGCGGCAGAGCGGGAAGACCACTCTTTCCCGCTCCCTGTTTCCCGGTTACAAGTACCTATCGCTGGAGAATCTGGACCTCCGCCGGCGCGCTTCCGATGACCCCCGGGGCTTTCTCGACGATTACGGCGCAAACCTCATCCTGGATGAAATCCAGCGCGCTCCCGAGCTCTTTTCTTACCTCCAGGAAAGGGTCGACTTTGCCGATAAACCCGCCCAGTACGTAGTAACGGGATCGCAGCAATTCTTACTCATGGAAAGCGTGACGCAGTCTCTTGCCGGAAGGATCATCCTCGCGCGCCTTTATCCCTTCACTCTCAACGAATTATGGGAGGACGTCCGCGATACGGATACGGAGTCGATATTCAAGCTGAAAATTAAAAGGGCGTCCCCTCCTCCTTCGAAAATCGATCAAATACTATTCTCGGGCATGTATCCCCGCATACACGACAAAAAACTGGACCCGGTAAAATGGATTGAAAATTATATTTTAACCTATATTGAAAGGGACATACGGTCGCTGGTGAACGTTGATAACCTGCGCCTTTTCGAAAACTTCATAAAAGTATGCGCGTCGAATTCCGGCCAGGTTCTGAATTACGCCTCTATTTCCGGTTCCACCGGCGTCTCTCAGCCGACCGTCAAGAAATGGATATCCCTTTTAGAAACCAGCGGCATACTTTTTCTTCTTCCGCCGCATCACGCGAATTTCAGGAAGCGGGTCATTAAAACTCCCAAGCTTTATTTTATTGATACGGGAGTGCTCTGTTTCCTCCTCGCCATCAGAAAGCCCGATGAGCTGACCGGACATCCGCTTTATGGAAATATATTCGAGACGTTCATCATCAGCGAGCTGTACAAGCGGATTTCGCATACCGGCGAAATCCCGCCGCTTTATTTCTGGAGGGATAAAACCGGAAATGAGATCGACCTGCTGGTTGATTTCGGCTCCAAGCTTTATCCGGTCGAGATTAAAAGCTCAAAGACCTTTAATAAGGATTTCACTTCAGGCATACGTAAATGGTTTGATCTCCCGGGCAACGAAAACTCCTCCGGACTGGTTATTTACGGCGGAGACGAGGTTGCCGGGAAATCTTCATCTATAGCGACAGTTCCCTGGTGGTATTTGTGAAAAAGCATATTTAAATTTTTTGGCTCATTCCAGAATAGACGCTCATTTCCAGGGATTGAGTATCTGTACGGTCATATTCGCGAAATCGGAGATGTTTCTTGTAACGAGTATATAGTTGTGCTCCGATGCCGTGCAGGCGATCAAACCGTCTATGACGGGGATATGAATTCCGCGGTGTTTACGCCGCGCCCGCTCTTTTCCCCAGCGTATGCATATGTTGTCCGTTATGGGGAGCGTCGCATCTTTGTAAACTTCTTGGAAGTCGTTAAACCAGACGAGCAGGTCATTTTTCTTTTTGCTTTCCGGCAGTATTCCGATTCCATAATGAAGCTCGCCGATAGTGAGGCAGCTTATATACATCTGATCTTCTTCGCACTGATTAAACCATTTCAGCACGCGCCCGTCGGGTTTTTGTTTCGTCAGTTCGGAAATGACGCAAGTGTCCAATAAGTAACTCATAACGGTACTTCCCTTCCCGCCTCACCGCTTCTCTCGATGGATATCTTAATATCCTTATGAGGCCTGTTAAGGAGAATCGATTTTTTTGATTTTTTTCCATGAGCAAATCTCTTGTTGTACATGTCCACATCAATAACATATACCACGGGCTTGCTGTTCTTCGTGACCAGCTGTGGAGCTCCCGCGGATGCTTTTTTCACGAGCTCGGAAAAACGGTTCTTAGCGTTTTGCAGTTGCCATACCACCGCATTCTTCATTTTCATCTCCTTAATATGTCTAGTCTGTCTAGACAGAATATAGTGGGTGGGTTGGTTTTTGTCAATATATTTTTCCGGCGTTAACGCCACCGATAAGGCGTTACGGCCTGCGGCTCATAGCGGACGTGGCATATTTATTATTGACACGCACCGCCCTCCTCTCCTAATACCTCCATGGCGTCAACGCTTCGAAATTGCACGCTCGTTATAGCGCTCTGCAGCGCTGCGATATTTCCTGGATCGGGTCCGGTACGCGCTGATCACGCAACCGTGCGGAACTACCGCCCTTTCACCACCGAGTTGTATACGAAGGACAAAAAACTGGCCCGCATCGCCCTGCGAAGGTTCATCGGGAAGGGGAAAGAATACTATCTTGCCGTAAATCCCGATACCCTGGAGTCTGAGCTGGCTCCCGTGGGCAAATATCTGTTCCTGAAACGATCCCTGGGTGAGATGCGGGAAGAACACGGAAACCGTGCCTATTTCAAGGCCCTGGCGTTTTCCGAGCGGAATTCCCGTAATCTGCAGAATGCCGGAATCACGCATATATCCGGGCATGGCGCGGCGGTTTATCTGACCGCGGACCTGTGCCCCACGCGGCGGCCGCTCGACCGCGCGTTGTTTATGCGGATCATGAATGAATACGGCAACTATCATAAGCCGGTGCCCGTCGCCCTTTCGATAACCGGCCGCTGGATGGAGAAGCATTCCGCGGATCTGCGATGGCTTATTGACCTGGAAAAGAATAAAATCATATCGATCGTATGGATCAATCACACCTACACCCACCTCTATAAAAAGAACCTGCCCCTGAGCAAAAATTTTCTGTTGAATAAAACAGCAGGCATCGACGAGGAGATTTTACACAATGAGATTGCCATGATAGAGTCAGGACTCATCCCTTCGGTCTTTTTCCGCTTTCCCGGATTGATCTCAAACAGGGAGGCGTTTTTGAAAATAACGGGCCTCGGGCTCATTCCGGTGGGGAGCGATGCCTGGCTCGGAAAGAACCAATGGCCGAAGCAAGGAAGCATCATTCTGGTGCACGCAAACAACCAGGAGTTGGTGGGTATGAAACGGCTTGCAGGGCTAATAAACGCGAAACAAAAAGCCATCGCTGCCGGAGAATGGATGCTGCGTGATATTCGCGCCGGCATTGTTGAATACATGAAAATGTATTGACACAGGGATATGTTTTATATGCGGTGTAATAGAAGGCGGGGATATGCATCCCCGCCTTCTATTACACCGCATATAATTAATAAAAAAACCCATGGAACTCTCTTCATCATACGAACCGAAATCGGTTGAGGAAAAATGGTACCGTATCTGGGAACAGGGAGGATACTTTCATGCCCGCGAGGATGACGGCAAGGAGCCGTATTGCATCATGATTCCCCCGCCGAACGTCACCGGCAACCTCCATATGGGCCACGCCTTGAACAATACCCTTCAGGATATACTTATCCGCTGGCAGCGTATGCTCGGAAAATCAGCCCTCTGGATGCCGGGGATGGACCACGCGGGCATCGCAACGCAGAATGTGGTGGAGCGGATTCTTTCTGAGGAGGGCAGGTCAAAAAATGACCTGGGCAGGGAAAAATTCGAGAAAAGGGTCTGGGAGTGGAAGGAGCATTCAGGAGGCCGCATCCAGAACCAGCTCAGGCGGCTCGGGTGCTCGTGCGACTGGGAGCGGGAGCGTTTCACCCTTGACCAGGGCCTCTCCCGCGCGGTGCAAACGGTCTTCGCCTCCCTGTATAAAGAAGGTCTCATCTACCAGGGTTACCGGATAATCAACTGGTGCCCGCGGTGCGGAACAGCCCTGTCCGATATCGAAACCGAGTACCGCGAGGTGGAGGGCCGCCTCTGGTACATCAAGTATCCGATCGTCGGTTCACGAGACTCTATCGTGGTTGCAACAACGCGGCCCGAGACCATGCTCGGCGACACCGGAGTTGCAGTGAACCCTGAAGACGAACGCTATGCGCACCTCATTGGGAAAAAGGTCATCCTGCCGCTCATGAACAGGGAGATACCCGTGTTTGCCGACGATTTCGTGGACAAGGAATTCGGCACCGGGCTGGTCAAGGTGACGCCGGCGCATGATCCCAACGACTTTGAAATGGGCAAGCGCCACGGCCTCAAGGAAATCAACATACTGGATGAAGCCGCAGTCATCAACGAAAACGGCGGCCCGTATAAAGGCCTTTCCCGCTTCGATGCGCGTGCAAAGGTTGTGGAAGACCTGGAAAAGCAGGGCTTGCTCGTCAAGATTGAGAAGCATATCCATTCAGTAGGCCACTGCTACCGGTGCCACACCATTATCGAGCCGTATCTCTCGAAGCAGTGGTTCGTGAAGATAACGCCGCTTGCACAAACAGCCATCAAGGCGGTGGAAGACGGCAGGATACGCTTTGTTCCGAAGAACTGGGAGAAGACCTATTTCGAATGGATGCGGAACATACGGGACTGGTGCATATCCCGGCAGCTCTGGTGGGGCCACCGGATACCCGCCTTCTATTGCGGCGACTGCGGCCATATTACCGTCGGCGCCGGCGATCCCTCACGGTGCGAGAAGTGCAATTCGAATAACATCCGGCAGGACGATGACGTGCTGGACACCTGGTTCTCATCCGGACTCTGGCCCTTTTCCACCCTCGGCTGGCCGGACGCGACCCCGGCGCTGGACAAATATTATCCCACGAGCGTGCTCGTGACCGCTTTCGACATCATCTTCTTCTGGGTCGCGCGCATGATTATGCTGGGACTCAAGTTCATGGGCGATGTGCCGTTCCGCGACGTCTACATCCATGCGCTCATCCGGGACGAACAGGGCGCCAAGATGAGCAAGTCCAGGGGAAACGTCATTGATCCTCTTGTCGTGATGGACCAGTACGGCACCGACGCGCTCCGCTTTACCCTGGCGATGCTGGCCTCATCGGGAAGGGATATCGTTCTGTCGGAAAAACGGATAGAGGGATACCGCACCTTTTGCAACAAGGTGTGGAACGCCTCGCGCTTCATTCTCATGAATCTCGAAAGCGAATTTAGAGAGCAGCCGCTTGAGGCGGGAGAGCTCGATCACTTCGACAAATGGATACTCCACCGGCTGAACGAAGCCATCCGCTCCATACAATCGGCCCTGTCGGAATACCGGTTCAATGATGCCGCACAATCGATCTACTCCTTCTGGTGGCATGAGTTCTGCGACTGGTACATCGAGCTTACCAAGCAGCGCTTATATTCAACCGCACCCGAATCGGGGAAGAGCTCTGAAACGGCGAGGCAGGTGCTGTTCCACGTATTGAAAAAATCAATCAGACTCCTCCACCCCTTCATGCCCTTCATCACCGAAGAGATATGGAACAAGATAAAGGGCGAATCGGAAGACCTCGTTATCGTGTCCGGCTGGCCTGCCGCGGATGAGGAATTTGACTTCACGGCCGAATCCGAAGAGGCTCTCATTTTCCAGCAGATCGTGTACCGGATCAGAAACATCCGCGGCGAGATGAATATCCCCCCGGACAAGAAGGCACCGGTCATATTCAAGACCGGCAGCGATAAAATGGCGTCTATCATTAAAAGGGAAAAGATGCAGATACAGGCGCTGGCCAAGGTCGAATCAATCGCCCTGGACCCGCACTATATGCCGGGCAGCACCGACGCCTCAGCGGTGATGACCGATATAGAGATCTACGTGCCCCTCCGAAATCTCATCGATATCGACAAGGAGCGCGCCCGGATCGACAAGGAAATCGAAAAAACCGGTGCGGATCTCGCCCGGGTTGAGAAGAAGCTGTCCGATCATAACTTTACCAGCAGGGCGCCGAAGCATGTTATAGAAAAAGAAAGGGCCAAGCAGGACGACTTCAAGGAAATCCTCTCCAAGCTTGAATCAACCAGAAGGAAGCTTGGCTAATTGCACTCCCTATCCGCCCTTATGCGTTTTTCCTGCCCCTTTTCAGCAAGCCGGCGCTTGCGTCGTTCAAGGGCTTCACGGTTGCGCCTCTTTTCATCCTCAGTTTCAAAGGCGATCGGCGGGACCGGGACCGGTTTTCCATGCTCATCAAGGCTCACATAGGTGAGATACGCCGAGGCGGTGTGCCTCGCTTCGCCGGTCCTGACATTTTCAGCCTCCACCCTTACCCCTATCTCCATGGATGTTTTCCCTACAAAATTTATGCCGGCGGTCACGCGCAGCAGGTCGCCGATAAAGACCGGGCAGTGAAAATCAAGGCGGTCTATGGACGCGGTCACCGTCTGCCTGCCGGTATGGCGGACGGCAACAATGCCCGCCGTGTTGTCGATGAGCTTCATGATGGTGCCGCCGTGCACGTTGCCGGCGAGATTCGCGTCCTGCTGCGTCATCTGCTGGACAACGGTGATGCTGGAGTCTTTGACCTTTTTCATACTGCGCTCCTTTTTACCCGCTATCTGCAGCACGGGCCTGAGCCCGTGCATATCCTGATATTTTCAACCTGCAGCGTCGTATGCCGTATCCCGTACCGGTCTTCAAGCATTGAATTCACGCTGCGTATGATCGCGTCGGAATCGGCTTCCTTTTCAGCGCCATCGACGCAGATGTGGCATGAAAGAAAAACCTCGGACGAATTGACGGACCATATATGCAGGCCATGAACGCTTCCCACATGCTCCATGCCGGCTATAGCGCGGAACACCTCGTCGGCATTGATATGCAGCGGAGTCCCCTGTAAAAATATTCTCATCGATTCGCGGATGATCGAAAGGGAGCTTCCGATTATCATGGCGACGATCAGGATGCTCACGAAAAGGTCGACGATAAGCATGCCGGTATAGTAGAGGAGGATGCCGGCCCCGATGACGGCGATGGATGACACGGTGTCGTAGAACAGATGCAGGAACGCCGCCTTCATGTTCAGGTTGTGGTGTCGCTCCTTCATGAGGAGCAGCATTGAAAACAGGTTGCCCGCGAGTCCAATCGCGCCGACGGGAATCATGACGCCGATGTTGATCGGCACCGGATGCATGTAGCGCGCCGCCGCTTCGTATACGATATAGATGCCGATGCCCAGGAGGCTCAGGGCGTTGACCAGGGCAACCATCACCTCGAAGCGCTTGAGGCCGAAGCTGAATTTTTTATCCGGCTCCTTGTCAGAAACCCTCTCCCCCGCGTATCCGAGCATAAGGGCGAGCACATCCGAAAAATTGTGGCCCGCGTCCGAAATCAGGGCGAGGCTTCCGGAGAAGAGCCCGCCGAGGTATTCGGCAACGGTTATCGCCGTATTGAAGAAAATGACGAAGATAAATTTCTTTCCGGCTGCGGGTGCGTGGCTGCGGTGATCGTGCCGCACTTCCCCGTGTGCGCATCCCTGTTCATCGCGATATGAATTCATAGCACCTTCCGCAGCCCTTGATTCAGTTGTTTTGCGAGCCATTTGCCGCATATCATCTTTTATTAAACATCAGTCAAAAATAGGGGAGAGTCAAGAAATTTTTAGACTCCCCCTCTCCTTGAGGAGAGGGGGCCGGGGGGTGAGGTCGAGGAGGATTCAGGTGTCCGAAGAGCTTGATTTAAAGATGGGGAGCCGGACAGGGTGTAGCATTGCAATGAACTCATAAAAGAATTGCGCAGCACGATGCTTGTAATTATAGTGCCGTGCTGAAAGAGAAAATTGACATGAAAAAAGGAATCGCATCCATAAGCTTCGCAATTATAATGGCCGGAGCGATTGTTCCGGCCGCAGCCGGCCGCACGGATGCGGCGAAAAAGAGTCTCCTCGGCCGCAACCGGGTCGCCGTGATTAAAAGCAGGTATGACATGGTGGACGCGGTCCTGGATAATTTTCATATCCCCTATGACATTCTGAAATTCAGGGATCTGGAAAATCCCGGTATCATAAACAGATACCGGGCCGTATTCGTCCCGAGCGGCATTGACACGCCGCTGGAAGAAAGCCTTGATATCTTCGCGAATGCCGTCCGGTACAAATCCGTAGCGCTCAAACCGGACTTCTACGAGGTGGACGAGGAAAAGGTTGCGAAAACGATACGGCAGTTCGTTAAAGGCGGCGGATCAGCCTATTTTTCCGGATATTCGTTTGAATATCTACAAAAGGCGTTCAATATATTCGAATATTTCGACAACTTTCCCTATATGGGCATGCCGGCGCGGGTGGAGGCGGTTCTCGATCATGATCTATCCCGCTTCAGCATGAAGAACAGAATGGCGCTCTACCTGGATCATCCGGGTTGGATCACCATCAAATCCGTTGAGGATTCCGAGGTCATAGCCTACGGTACTTTTGAGACCCCGCGGGGCGTCCGCACCGGCCCGATCAGCATCACTGCGCGGCGCGGCAGCGGCGAGATTCTGTACACGAGCTACGACGGAACGCTGTTCAGCGCGTTCAGAAGGTTCAACATCTACCGCATCGCGGGCGCGTATCTACTAAAATCCCTTGAGAGCGCGGCTTGGAAATGGAATCAGCGGGTCACCGGCCGGCTTGTCGATTCACTTCATAGGCTCGAATTCGCCGGAATGCACCGGATCGATCTCGAAGAAGGGGAAAATACCATCTATTTTCACTCCGGCAGGGATTGTTATCAAATCGACATTATTGATAAGGATCAATCCCTTATCGAATCGCGCGATCTGTTCAAGAGGGATCAGATCTTCTCCATTAGGTCGCCGTCGAAAGGCTATTGCTACATCAAGCTCTATCCGTCCGCGGCGGCCCGGTACGGCATGTACGCGGTCGTATCAGCCGCGGGTATGAGGATATTCCCCTATTTTTATCAGTTCATCGGAGCCATGATCGGCGTGCTGGCGGTCGGAGCCGCTGTCAAAGTATACCGGCTTTTTTTAATCAAGGGGTATTCGGGCAGATGGCGGGGATGAGCGCAGCGGATCCCGATTCATCTCTTTTTCACGAAATTCACGAACTGGGCATAAAATTCTTTCAGCTCGTCATTCTTACGCAGCTCGCGAAGGTCGGGGTCTGCGCCGGAAAGGATATCCTGTATATGCCTGGTGAGGACATAAATGGGGCCGGATATCCTATTGGTCAGACGGATGAGATAGATGTAGAGAAAAACCCCGAGTAAAATGCCCGTGGCTATCATAATGGTGATAAGTACCAGGTTCTGATAAATGGTTTTTTGCAGATGCAGGATGGTTGTGTGCATGAGCGATACTGTTTCAAGGTGATCGTCGATAAGCTTCCCGTCTTTCCGGTCCAGATATGCGTCGCGTTTATCCCTGGCGGATTCAAATAATACTTCAACGGTCTTTTTTTCCTTATCAATGGAACGATTAAGATCCGATATGGCTGCGGAGATCTTTCTATTGTTATCGGTTGATACGATTCCCGTTACCGCAATGATGAAGATGAACGCGATGATGATTATCCCGATGATGCGGAACGTCGTTTTCAGCTGGAATTTTTTATCGATCAGCAATCTTCTTCTCATAGGCACCCCGTTGTGATAAAAGGGCCGAGTATGGAAATTAATATTCATGCCCGGTTCTCCCATGCTGTCAAGCAGAATTAGTGGGTATCGAGTCTCTCGGCCCCCTAAATCCCCCGGAGGGAGACCCCGACAGCATGGCAATACGGAGAAAAGTAGTTGCAATCAGGCGCCTTTCTCCAATACATTAATTCTGATCTCGGAGCATTGCATGGGAAGAGTTATATCGGTTTCCAACCAGAAGGGGGGCGTAGGCAAAACAACCACCGCGGTCAACCTGGCGGCTTTTATCGCCGAGAGAGGGAAGCGGGTGCTCATTATCGACATCGACCCCCAGGCGAACGCCGGATACGGGCTCGGGATTAATGCCGAGAGCGGGCATCAGACGATTTACGAAGTCCTGATCGGATCAATCCCGATCAGGGAAGCGATTATACGGACCGCTATCGAAGGCCTGCATATCGTGCCGTCAAATATACATCTGGCCGGCGCTCAGGTCGACCTGCTCGATATCGAGGAAAGGGAATTCATCCTCCGCAACGCGGTCAAGGATATCAGGGAGGAGTTTGATTACATATTCATTGACTGCCCCCCTTCGCTCGGGATCCTGACGCTCAACAGCCTGGTCGCCGCGGACTCGGTGATCATCCCCCTGCAGTGCGAATACTATGCGCTCGAGGGATTAAGCCAGCTTCTCCGGATCATCGCCATGGTGCAGGAAAATTTGAACCGGCGTCTCGCGATCGAAGGCCTTGTTCTTACGATGTACGATTCGCGAACGAACCTGTCGCAGCAGGTGGTGACCGACGTGAGGGAGTATTTCAGCGACAGGGTTTTTAAGACGATCATCCCGCGCAACGTGCGGCTGTCGGAGGCGCCCTCGTTCGGCCAGCCGATCGGTCTCTACGACCGGGCGAGCATCGGCAGCACGACGTATGAGAATCTGGCAGAAGAGGTTTTGAAGCATGACTAAGAAAGCCCTGGGGAAAGGTCTCTCCGCGATCATATCCTCGTCCCCGAAGCCGGTTGAGGCCCTGGAAAGCGGCATAGCCCGGAACGCGGAGCTCATCGTGGAACTCGACGTCGACGATCTCTCACCCAATCCCGACCAGCCCCGGACGCGCTTCGACGAGTCCGACTTAACGGGACTGGCCGCATCCATTCAGGCCGTCGGGCTGCTGCAGCCGATCATCGTGCGCAAGTCCGGCGCAGCCCATTTCGTGATCGCGGGCGAGCGGAGGCTCAGGGCGGCCAGGCAGGCGGGCCTGAAAAGGATCAAGGCAATCGTCATCGAGGCAGACGAGGCAAAGAACCTGACCCTTGCGCTCATCGAAAACATCCAGCGGACCAATCTCAACCCGGTGGAGGAGGCGGAGGCATACAAGGTTCTCATCAACCGCTTCAACCTTAAACAGCACGATATAGCCGCCCAGGTGGGCAAGGACCGGGCGACGATCGCAAACATGCTCCGCCTTTTACAGCTCCCCCCCGAGATCAAGGAGGCCCTGGCTGAAGGAAGCATAAGCACCGGACACGCAAAGATTCTGCTGTCGGTAAGCGGCAAAAGACAGATGGAGTTTTTCAGAAGGCTTATAGACAAATCCGTATCCGTGCGCTCTCTGGAAAAGATGGCGCAGGAGGAGAGCAAGCCGAAAAAATATTCCAAGACAGGGGCGCTTAAAAACGCGCAGATACGGAAGATGGAGGAGGAGATCGCAGCCATACTGGGAACCAAGGTTGAGATCCGGCATGGGAACGGCAAGGGGAAAATCGAGATTACCTATTATTCGCTGGATGATTTCGAAAGGATTGTCGATCTGATACGATAGCGCCCGGCCTTGTATCGTACAACGGCGCAATCCACCGGCTTAAGGTTGATGCGATGAACAGAGATGACGGCGCACGAACATATTTCGAAAAACTGAAAATCGTGGAAAAATTCTGTTCCGGCGATATTGAGACGGCCAAAAGGATATTAAAAGGAGAGTTCCCGGACATCATAGCCTTAAAGGGCCGGTTCAAGGATGATGCCGATGATTATTTCGGACTCTTCCTCGTGTTCATCAGCAGAATATCCGGATCAGTCATCCACAGCATCTCCGTGATTTCCCATACCGCTTCGGTATATCACAATAAGCCGTTTGAAAACTGGAAGGTTTTTTTCAACAAGGTCGAGAGGGAGATCAAGGAGGCCCAGATCGACGTCGAACGGACAAGGGTCCTGAACGAGGTATTATGCCGGCTCGACGAGCTCAAGCTGTTCAACAATTTTTTTGAATGGGTCGCGCACAACGATATCATGAACCTCACCGAAAAATTCCAAAAGATCGTCTGCAATGTCCTCAAGATCGAAAATTCCCATGTGGTGCTCGATTTCGAGAACATCACCTCCATCGTACTGTACGAAGAAAAAGGGATAAAGCCGGTATAGGCTCTCACCGCACCGTGAAGGCGATGCGCATGTATACCGAGCTCTTCTTCGGCCTTAAAGACACGATCGCGGCAACGGCGGACCAGCACAAAAGGCTTCTGGCCGCGATGGCCAAGCGCGATGCCGGAAAAGCAATGGCGGTTATGAAAGAGGCGCTTGATTACGGCGGCCGGAAAATCCGGGAAGCCCTATCGGCGTTATAACATAAATAAATTAATTTTCCACCCACACTTGTGTAAGAAAAGGGGATGAGGAGATAGAAGAGATTGCAGAGATATGTTTTCGATGAAAAAATGCTAAAAATGAATAGGGGAAGAACAATCTATCACAAACAATAAAATCATCCCCTATTTTAAATCTCCCTATCCCCTTTTCTTACACACATTTGTGGGTAGAAATTAGCCCTTTGATTGGAAAAAAAGCAAGAAGCGTTAACAAAATTTGCTTAAGTCGAGCAAATTAAGTCATGAGGAGGAACACCAATGCAACAAAACGGCACGTCCCCTGCAAAAATGCTCTGGAATCCGGCCGAGAGCCTTCCCCCCCGGATCAAGCGGCTCCGTGAGGAATTTTATTCTTTTTACGAACGTGATTATTTTCGCAACGAGGTAATGGCCTTCACCACGGGCAAACCATGGGATAGTGTATATTCCCCCCATAACTGGGGCGTGGTGCCCGAAGTCTTCCTTTTCTTCGAGTGTTACAGCCAATCCCTTCTGGCAGACGCGGCCGTGGTTGAGCTGCCTCCCTCATTCTGGAAAGAGCCGCTTCCGAAGCGGCGCGCTCTTTTTTTCAGGAAGGTTGTGGAGAGCCATCTTCCCGTCCGGATTTTACAGGGAGAGCTCGTAGTCGGAGGACAATTCAATACCGCTCTCTCGCGCTCCCTCACGAAAAGAGAGGCGGCCGCATGGAAGAGGATGGAGTCCGGATATGTAAAACTCTTAAAGGCGGCGGATGAGTCCGGGATCGGTAACGGCGGCGCGACTCCCGGACATCTTATCCCGGATTACCGGACGGTTCTGGAGATCGGGTTCAAGGGGCTTGTCAAACGGTTCAATGAACTATTGTCCACGGCAACCAATAAAAAAGCGAGAGCGGCTCTTGAGGCGATGATCATCAGCGCCGAAGCCCCCTGCATCTTGGCAAACCGATACTCAGAGGAGTTGGGAAAACGTGCCGCAGACGAGACCGACCCGCTGCGTAAACGGGAGCTTGAGCGGATGGCAACCATCTGCTCCCGCGTTCCCTGGGAGCCGGCTCAAAACTACTGGGAGGCGCTCCAGTCCCTCTGGTTTACACATATGCTGGTAATGGCGGCCGAGTCGTATCCCGGCGCCGGCCTCTCGTACGGCCGCTTCGACCAGCTCCTGTATCCCTATTACAAAAAAGATATTGATGCCGATTCCCTCACGCCCGATTTCGCCAAGGAGCTGCTGATGTGCTTCTTCATTAAGCATAATTATGCCTATGACTTTCAGGGAAGGGTCGGCACCAATCAGGGAATCAATTCCGGTTTCGGTCAGCTCATCACCCTGAGCGGCATGGGGAAAAATGGTGAGGACCTGACCAATGATTTTACCTATCTGTGCCTTGAGGTGATCCAGGAGCTCAACATGCTCGAGCCCAAACCGAACGTGAGGCTTCATCGCGGCAGCCCCCACCGCCTTCTCGCGCGTGTTTCCGACATCATAGCGCACGCGCAGGGAGCGCCCTTTCTCCTTAATTTCGACGAGCAGAGCATACGGGCGCTCAGGTGGATCGGCCTCCCGGAGGAGGAGCTCTGGGACTACGCTCCGGTCGGATGCCTTGAAAATACCCTGCAGGGCAACGACCGCTCGGGCACGGTGGACGTGAATATCAACCTCGCCAAGGCGGTTGAGCTCGTTCTTTTCAACGGCAGGGACCAGCAGACGAGGCTGCAGAAGGGCCCCAAGTCCGGCGACCCGCGCTCGTTTGAAACCTTCGATGATTTTATGTCCGCCTATCGCCGCCAGACGGACTATTGCATGAAAACGCTCATTGAGCTCTACAACATCTCCGATGAGATACGGGCCCGGTTCGAGCCGACGCCCTATCTGTCAACGCTGGTGCGCGGATGCGCGGAAAAGGGAAAGGATATAACCGAGGGCGGCGCGCACTACAACTTCATCACCATGGAGGGAGTTGCACTGGGCACGACCATCGATTCGCTCCTTGCAATAAAAAAGCTCGTTTACGAAGACGGACGCGTCTCCATGGACGAGCTCGCCGGCGCGATTGACGTAAACTTTGAAGGCAGGGAGCCGCTGAGACAATTGCTCGTCAACCGCGCGCCCAAGTTCGGAAACGACGACCAATACGCCGATTCGCTCGCCAGGGAGGTGTCGAACTACTGGACCATGGAAGTGACGAAGTACCGATCGCCCTATACCGGACGGCGCTACCGGGCCGGGTACCTCTCCTGGAACTACTGGATAAGCTACGCGCCCAAGACATCCGCGACGCCCGATGGCAGGAAGCGGGGCTCGTATCTTTCGAACGGGCTCTGCCCGGTCAACGGCGCGGACCGGCACGGCCCCACGGCGATGATAAAGTCCGTGGGCAACCTCGGCCTGGACACGGTCCCCAACGGAGGATCCCATACCTTCAGCCTCTCGCCGTCCCTGGTGCGCGACCGGGAGCACATCGACAAGCTCGCCGCGCTCCTGCGCTCGTATACCGAGCATGGCGGAACCGCGCTTCAGATCAACATCATCGACGCGGACACCTTGCGTGCGGCCCAGAAAAATCCGGATGAATACCGCAACCTGCTCGTCCGCATCACCGGGTATAACGCTTATTTCGTGATGATCGGGAAGGAGATACAGGACGAAATCATCGCGCGCGAGTCGCACCGAATATGAGATCAGATGCATCGCGGGGAATGATATTTAGCATCCAGAAGTTCTCAACCGAGGACGGGCCCGGCATACGGACCACCGTATTTCTCAAAGGCTGCCCGCTCCGCTGCCTCTGGTGCCACAATCCCGAAAGCATATCCCGGAATCCTCAGCTGGTATGGCACTCCCCGCGATGCATCGGCGATCTGGCATGTATCGGCGCCTGCCCTCGAGGCGCGCTTTCCGGAGATGAGAAAGGCGTTGCCGTGAACAGGGAGGCGTGCGAAAGCTGCGGCAACTGCGCCGCGGTTTGCCCGACCGGCGCTCTTGAAGTCATCGGCAGGGAGATGGCGGCGGATGAAGTTATGTCCGAGATACTGAAAGACGCCCTGTTCTACCGCCAATCAGGGGGCGGCGTTACCTTTTCGGGCGGCGAACCGACCCTCCAGCACGAGTTCCTCCTCACGCTTCTGGCCGCGTGCCGAAATGCGGGTATTCATACTGCCCTCGATACCTGCGGTTACAATCGACGGGAAATTTTCAGGTCACTGGTGCCATATATTGACCTCTTTCTCTACGATCTGAAAAGCCTTGACGACGAGCTGCACAAGCGCGCCACCGGTGTCGGAGTCGATCTCATCATCGGCAACCTGAAATACCTTGATTCTACCGGCATACCCCTATGGCTCCGGACGCCGGTGATTCCCGGTTATACGGAGCGCGGAGAAAACATTCGGCAGATAGCCCGCTTCATCAGGGATGAGCTCACCAACGTGAAGCGATACGACCTCCTGCCTTTCAGCAATCTGTGCGCGTCAAAGTACGATGAGCTGGGGATTGAATTCAGCCTGGCCGGCGCCCCCCTCATGAAGGAGGAGGAGATGAAGGAGCTCGAAGCGATCACCCGCGGCGAGGGCCTGGATAATGTCGTCATTTCAGGATTAATGAGTCGGAAGTAACTAGTCAAGTTAGGCGAAAATGATTTAAGAACTCCCTCCCCCTTAATGGGGGAGGGCCGGGGTGGGGGTAAGAAAAGTCAATGTCATCACCCTCCCCTGACCCCTCCCATCAAGGGAGGGGGATGACTTTAATTAAAAATCGCCTAACTGCTCAAGTATATTCCAAAAGGAGACAGCCATGAAAACGCTCAGCGACAAACTTTTTGAGGCTCTGAAAGGAGAAATGACTCCGAAATTCCTGGCCACTTCGGACGGCTCCATTCCCAACGTAGTACCGGTGATTTCAATTGAACCGTATGATCATCGGACTCTTATTTTCGGCGATTTTCTCATGTGGAAGACGGAAAAAAACCTCAATAGATATACCAAGGTAACCGTGGCGGTCATCACCGAAAAACTCCACGGCGCCGTCATCCGGGGAGAGTTCCTCGGATTCCAGAAGACCGGCGAGTACGTGGACCGCATAAACGCGACGAAGAACTTCAGATATAATGCGTACACCGGAATCCGCTGCGCCGGCTCCATCGCCGTCACGGATATCACCGATCCTTTTCAACTGACCCCGCTTGATGTGCTGAGCGGGAACCTCCTGTCGATGATCGGCAAAGGAAGGGCCATGCGCTTTTCCGAAGGCAGGAGTGTAATGAACCGGGTTGTGGCCGAAAAGTACGGCAGGCTCAAGGCGGTGAAAGTGCTTTCTTTCATGGACCCGCGGGGATATCCCTTTGCCGTTCCGATCATGTCCATACAGCCCGCAGCCGGAGACCTGCTCATATTCAGGAAAAGCCCCATGACGCGATACCTGGGAGATCTCAGGGACGGCGCCGCGGCTGCCGTTTCGGTGATCACGTTCGACCCCGTCGCGTTTCAGGTGAAGGGGGTATACCGCAATATTGATAAAAAATACGGAGCAGTTGCGGTAAGCGAGGCCTATCACGCCTCCCCGCCCCTTCCGGGCAGAAAAATAGCCTGAATTTTTAATGAGGCTCTGACCCCATATTACTTTCGGGGGTCAGAGCCGAATATCGTCTGGAAGAGCTAATTTTAGTAACTACTCCGGTATAATAATGGAACCGCCGATGGACGCAGATGAACGCAGATGAGAATAGGTAAAAACTTAATTGACTCAAGGCATACGGGATACGCATAATCTGATGCGGTGCGTATTCTGTTTATTTTGCTTATCGCAATCCACTATGAATAAAAAAAATCAATCAGGCAAAACTAGATCAAAACGCCGTATTTATTTCATAACCCCTCTCAATCCCGACAACTTCTGGACCATGCAGAGCTCGGTAAAGGCGGTCGGCGCAAAGACATTGATGCCCAACAACACCCTGGCGACCCTTATCGCGCTCATCCCGAAGGATCTGGATATTGAATGTGCGTATTGCGACGAAAACATAGCGAACATCGACTTTGATATGGATTGCGATCTGGTCGCAATAACCGGCTTCACCGTGCACGCGCACCGGATCAGGGAGATCAGCGGCCGGTTCAGGGAAAAAAAGATACCCGTGGCCCTCGGGGGTCCTTTCGCTACCCTGTACCCGGATGAAGGGAAAAAGGTTTCAGACCACCTGTTTATTCATGAAGCGGAATACACCTGGCCCCGGTTCTTACGGGAATGGATGGACGGCAAAGCCCGGCCCCTGTACGAGCAGAAGAGCTTTATCGACATGGCTGACAGCCCGCCGCCGGATTGGTCCCGCATTAAAGGAAAGGATTATCTCTATTTCTCGGTCCAGACCAGCCGCGGCTGCCCGAACAATTGCGATTTCTGCGACGCGATCCGTCTCGTCGGGCGGCGGTACCGGACCAAAAGGATCGGACAGATCATGACCGAGATAAAAAACGCCTACAGCGCCGGCGCGGAGACGATCTTCTTTTCCGAGGATAACTTCTTTGTGAAAAAGGAGTTCACCAGGGAATTGCTGACGGAAATCATCAGATGGAACTCTTCGCTGACGATACCCGTATCATTCGCGGCCCAGGCTACGATAATGATCGGAAGCGACGAGGAGATATTGAAGCTGCTCGCGGACGCGCGCTTTTCAGTGGTCTTCCTGGGGGTTGAAAGCATCCGAAAAGAGTGCCTGGCTGAAGTGAACAAGGGGCACCTGCTGAAATACGATCCCTTCCATGCGGTCACGCGGCTTTCGCGGTACGGAATTCTTCCCTTTATAGGCTTTATCGTCGGATTCGATAACGACGGCCCCGGCACCTTTGCCGAGGTAGAAGAATTTTTAAACAGGAGCGGAAGCCCCCTCGCGTCGATCAGCATCCTCAACGCCCCGGAGAACACGACGCTCTACAATCGAATGAAGAGCCGCGGCCGCATCGACGAAAATTTCAAGGGATTGTGGCACCTCTCGACCAATATAATTCCCGTGTCCATGAGCATCCATGAGCTCCTCGAAAACCACCGCAGCCTGTTCCGGAGACTGTACCAGCCGGAGAATTTCGAAAAAAGGGCCCTGGACTGGCTCTCCAACATTGAATACGTTTCACCTCTGTATAAACATTCAAGAATGAGCTTTTCAAAATTCTTCAAGCTGTTTAAAATAATGAACTACTACCTTTTTCATGAACCGAAGCAGGTGAGAAGGCTGTTCTTCCGGATGCTTAAAAATTCATGGAAGATGAGCCCGCGACTGTTCAAAAAGGCGATCATGGTCATGTCCCAGTACTGCCACTACTATGATTTTTCGCATAATGACGCGTGGCAGTCGTATAAAAAAATCTAATTTTTGCCTTGAAAGTGCCTGAAAGGGGACATCCTAATTTAATTTTTTGAGGTTCCCTTATATTTAACTTCTATTTCTTTATCTTGATTTTTTCTTTAAAAAAATTCCGGCCGGTTTTTCTGGTCTTTTCGTCATCGTTTTGTTTCAGTTCCCGGCGGATTTTATTAACTATGCTGCTCATATATATGCTTTTTAACCCCTTTCTTTGTATCCCGGCGTGCGGAACTACCGCACCGGGCTCCTCAAGAATGCTCGCTTCCGCATAATGGTCAAGACCATTTTAAGTCCAACTGGTTTGTATTGATATAGGTTAAAAGACTGTAGTGCATTTAGTCTAATTCAAATGCGATTAATAAAGCCTTATTCAATTGACTTTGTTTTTGATCAGATAATGCGCCGATATAATCAGTTAATAAAAATTTCGGTATGCTAATAATTTCATCACAATAAATACAGCTTTCATGTTTTAATCCTTCATCAATTCCAACAGGAACTTGCGTTGAAATTCCATGATAGTTTGAATAAACGGGAGCACAAATGACTGTAGAAAATTTAGAATCAATCAAGGCTTGTCTGCTAACAACAACAAAAACACGATAATTTTTTGAATCGTGTTTAGACCCTTTGTGCACTCTATAAAGATCACCGCGTTTCAAATATTAACCTGATAAGACAAAATATCTTCAGCTTCCTTATTCAATTCATCAGCGGAACGATTAATTATATCTAAATCGTTTTTATTTCTTAAATTACGTTTTTTTTGCATTAAATAATTCTTAATAGCTTCCTCAATAAAAAGAGAGCGATTACCTGATTTAGAGATAATTAAATCAATTTCTTTAAGCAGGTTTTTTGATAAGGTTATTGAAGTTTTTACCTTCATACTACTAATATACTACTTTAGTAATACTTGTCAAGATTTTATGATAAAATTATTTTTTATTAAGGGCGAATGGCGCAGCCACGGCGGATTGCCGGTTACCCGGCCTACTATATGCTCAAGTTTTTTTCATGGCTCCGCATCGTAAAAAACCTGAAGCCTTTGCCGGAGCGCATACGGGATAAAGACCGCATAGCGGATACCGACCCGTCAGAGGGAAAAAAATTTTAAGTCACCGTTTCCTTTCGTAATGGCTTTTTACGAGTCCGTTAGCAGCAGACCATAAAAACAAACCACCGGCGCAGCACCGGCCATTACAAACAAACAGGATGAGATTGCATCGTATCCCGTTTTACGGGAATCTAATTCATACTCCAAATAATTTTACGTCTAATTCCGCACTTCAGATTGACAAAACAGGCATTTGGTACGTCAAATGCCTGCATGATACGAGTCAATGAAAACTACCTGAAGCTCAGGGCTTCATACCTGTTTTCCGATATAGCGCGGCGGGTAGCGGATTACGCGGCTAAAAATCCGGATAAGGAAATAATCAGGCTCGGGATCGGGGACGTGACCTGTCCCCTGCCCCCTGCCTGCATAAGCGCCTTCCACAAGGCGGTCGGGGAGATGGGGTCGAAAGAGACCTTCCGCGGGTACGGCCCGGAGCAGGGCTACGAATTCCTGCGCGAGGCAATAGCCCGATCCGACTTCCAGGCGCGCGGGGTACGAATCGAGCCCGATGAGATATTCGTGAGCGACGGCGCCAAGTGCGACACCGGCAACTTCCAGGAGCTCTTCTCCCGCGAGATTGCCGTGGCGGTTCCCGACCCGGTCTATCCCGTGTACGTGGACACCAATGTTATGGCGGGCAGGAGCGGCGAAAACTGCGGCAACCGGTACCGGGGGCTTATATATTTAGAGTGCACGGAAGAAAACGGCTTCGTCCCGGACGTCCCGAAGGAGCGGGCGGACCTGATCTACCTCTGCTTCCCCAACAACCCCACCGGGGCCACGGCCGCGAAGCAAAAGCTCGCCGAATGGGTCCGGTACGCGCATGAAAACCGGTCGCTCATCCTGTTCGACGCAGCGTATGAGAGCTTCATCCGCGACGACGGGCTCGCCCACAGCATCTTCGAGATCGAGGGCGCTTCCGAGGTGGCAGTCGAATTCCGCAGCTTCTCCAAGACCGCGGGCTTCACCGGAACGCGCTGCGCCTTTACAGTAATACCGAAGAAATGCAACGCCTTTACCGAAAGCGGCGAGCCGGTGCCTCTCCGGGAGCTCTGGCTCAGGCGGCAGACGACCAAGTTCAACGGCGTATCCTACCCGGTACAGCGCGCAGCCGAGGCGGTTTACTCTGAGGAGGGGAGACGGCAGGTGAGAGAGCTCGGGGATTATTACCTGAAAAACGCCCGCCTCATCAAGGAGCGTCTCGGCGGAATCGGATTTCCCTGCTTCGGCGGCGAAAACGCTCCCTATATCTGGGTCAAAGGCGGGAAGGACTCGTGGGCCTTTTTCGATGAGCTTCTTGAGCGGGCGGGCGTTGTATGCACGCCCGGCGCAGGCTTCGGCTCATGCGGCGAGGGATATATACGATTAAGCGCCTTTAATACCCATGAAAACGTGGAGAGGGCGCTCGATCGCATTGAAAAGGCTTTTAAATAATACCTCGGAACGAATTGCGCAGATAAGTATCCTATCCATATCAGCAAGAGCGAGGTTTGATGCTGTTTAACTGGTTTATGGAAAATTCCGGCCCGGTTTTTTTGGTTTACGGGTTGACGTATATCATCATCGCCACCGCGGTGCTGGGCCACAATAAGAAAGGAAGCGAATACGGCCTTGCGGGTGTACTGTGGCTTTTCGCCGCCTATGCCCTGCTGCACGCGCCCGGCGATTTCATCGACATGTGGCAGGCGATTTCCCGCAATACGGATCAGGGCTTGAAGAATGTCGGCGTTTATATGACCTACCTTTCATATCTGTTTCTTTTTGAATTCGGCAGAAGGGTGCTGAAGTTAGCTTTTCCTGATTCATTGCTTCTTCGGGACTATCTGACACCCGTGGTGTCGGTCATGGTGCCGGCAGCGTCTGCGTTTTCCGGTGATTTCTGGAACAATCTCGATCCGTTCATCGGATACATTTTAAGGTTCCCGGGAGGAATCATGGCCGGCGCGGGTATAATCCTCTATTATGAGAACCTTCCGGCCTCGATGAAAGTCGTCCGCATGAGAAAATACTTTTACCTGTTCGGCATCGCCCTTGTTCTGTGGGCGGTCTTTTGCGGACTTATAAGGGCGAAGGGTTCTGTTTTTCCGTCGACGCTCTTCAATATTGATTCGTTCTTCAGTTTTACGCATATTCCCGTGTACGTTTTCAGGTCGCTGTGCGGTCTTTCAGCCGTCTGGTCGATAATCGGCATGTTGAATGTTTTCAACCATGAAAAGCAGATGCGCATCAAGGCTGCGCTGGACGGGGAGCGCAAGACAAGGGAATACCTCGCCAGGGTCATCGCGAATATCACCGACCCGCTGGTTGTCACCGACGGTGCGGGCAGGATCGTGATGACGAACCGGGCCCTCGTATCGATGATCGGCCGGGAGGAAAGCGATCTCCTGGGCGATCATGTCAAATCCATCATTCACGCGGACGACTGGGAGGGAATAATTCTTCCGGTCTTCAGGTCCGGAGAGACCTTTGAAGGCGAGGTTCAATTAAGAAAGCCGGACGGAGAAAAAATACACGCGGTATATTCCATAACGCCGATCATCAACGCGGGCGACGGAAGCATCGACGGTTTTGTCGGAATCGCGAAGGAAACAAGCATCAGGAAAAGGATCGAGGCGGCGCTTGGCTCTATGGCGCTGCAGGCCAATGCATCCGCCCGGAATCCGGATTCCCGTGACTCGTCGAACGATACCTTTCGAGTGGAAAACGTCAAGCGCAACGTGGTCGACCTGGCCCTGCTCGACTCCTACCAGTTTCTCCAGACGATCATCGACAGCGTGGACGACGAGGTGATCGTACGAAACAGGGCGAACCGGGTGGAGATGATGAATTACGCCGCCAGGAAGCGCATGCTGGACCGCGACCGGTACGAGGCATGTTGCGTGAACGTACTTGACGGCGCCGCTTATCCCTGCGATGATTGCGGCACGGGGGACCTGGTCTCCGTCGTGAAGGCGGCGGAGAAGACGGTCTTTTTCGAAAGGAATTTCACTCTCGCGGAAAAGAAGCGGACGTTCGAGGTTTCGGCGAGCCCGCTTTTCGGCGATAACGGCGAATTCGTCGGAATCGTAGAGGTGGGAAGGGACGTGACCGAGCGAAGGGCCCTGGAGCGGGACGTCCTGAAGGTCTACGAAACGGAGCGGCAGCGCATCGGCCAGGACCTCCATGACGACCTGATGCAGAACCTGATCGGCATCGACGTGCTGCTGAAAATGGTAACGAATTCCCTGAAACAGAAAAACGCGTCCGGAGTCGTCCTTGATGAGGAGTCCGCTAGGCTGAAGGAAGTCACGCATTTCCTTGGAAATGCTGTATCGAAGTCGCGCCGCCTCGCGAGGGGATTGTGCCCTGTCGATATGAACTGCGAAGGCTTTCTGCCGGCGATCAGGCAGATGGCCGAGGAAATCACCGGTATCTACAATATAGACTGCTCGGTGGAAATCGAGGAGGAAATGCCCGGCTTGGACGAACTGACCATGCGGCATATCTATTATATAATCCGGGAGGCGGTCACCAACGCGGTCAAACATAGCGGCGCCACCGGAATAGATGTCGAGCTCCTGAAGGAAGGAAGCGGACTGGCAATAGCGGTGAGGGACAACGGCAACGGCTGCGGGGGAATACACGACTGCGGTAACGGGCTCGGGCTGCGCATCATGAAATATAGGGCGGACATTATCGGCGCCGAGCTTAAAATCGAGAGCGCTTCAACGGGTACCTCCGTCAAATGCCTGCTAAAAAAGCAAGACGATTGAGGGGGCTTGCATGAGCACGGTAGGAGGATTGAAAAGGAAAAAAATATTCATTGTCGACGACCATCCCGTTTTCCGATACGGGCTTTCCCAGCTCATCAACCTCGAAATGGGTATGACGGTCTGCGGCGAGGCGGATAGCGCGGAAAAGGCGCTGCCGATGATACGGGAGCTGAAGCCGGACCTCGTTATCGTCGATATCGGGCTCGAGGGGCAAAGCGGCCTTGAGCTCACGAAAGACATCGCCTCCCTCGGCGGGAACCTTCCGGTGCTGATCGTTTCGATGTACGACGAGACCCTGTACGCCGAGCGCGCCCTGAGGCAGGGGGCCCGCGGGTACGTCATGAAGCAGAAGACCTATGAGACCGTGATCACCGCCATCAGACGGATCCTTGAGGGCGGCATATACCTCAGCGACCAGGTCTCGGAGAAAATCATCACAAAGGCCGTCACCGTCGGAAGCGCGAAAGAGAAAACGCCCCTCGCGGAGCTCACCGACAGAGAGATCGAGGTACTGCGCCTGATCGGAAACGGTAAGAGCACCCGTGAAATATCGACGACCCTTAACCTGAGCGTGAATACCATCAACACCTACCGGGAGCGCATCAAGGTGAAACTCAATTTAAAAAACCACCTGGAGCTGCAGAAGTTCGCGATCCACTGGACGGATAAAAAAGAAATGTAATATTTATCGCCGGCTGACGCCCGCGACCCAAACGGACTAATCCTTTTTCCAGCCGTCCTGTGGTCGGACGTACCACGTAATAAAAACAGAATAGACCACACAAAAATAAACAATCATGCGATTGCGTTTCCCGCCGTATCGTGTATTATACCCCCATATCTTTGTTTAATCGCTCCTGTCAGGAGTGCGGCCCGGCCGTTTTGCCGGAATTTGATGAAAAATTTATTAATCCAACTCCAGTGTATTACGCGCCATGAGGAAGGAGGAGTCATAATGACAAAGAAAAAAACAAAGACCACGCCAACTCAACGCGACGGCGATACGTCGGCAAAAGACGCCGGAAAAAACATATCGGTTTTGGATCGAAAAGATTTTATTTCCAAACTTTTTAAGACGGGAGCCGGAACTCTGGCCACAACTATTGTAGGAAACGGAATGCTCAAATCCGTCTCTTCGCTGTATGCACAAAGCAAAGATAACAGAGCCGTTAAAAGAAAATTCCGCTACGGGATGGTCATTGATACCCGCCGTTGTGTAGGCTGCCGTTCTTGTGTGTTAGCTTGCAAGGCAGAAAACAAGACGCCATCAGGTGTTTCTTACACGGTTGTATTTGAAGAAATTTTAGAAAACCGTCCCAATGACAAACCGGTTTTTATGACTAAACCTTGTTTTCATTGTGAACATCCTCCCTGCACAGATGTTTGTCCTGTTTCTGCAACATTCAAGCGAGAACGGGATGGAATTGTTGTTGTGGATTATGAGAGATGTATCGGATGTCGCTATTGTATGACTGCTTGTCCTTATTCAGCACGCTGGTTTGATTTTGGTGAAAATTATCCTGCTATTGAACAAAATACTCCCTGGGCTCAGGTTCCTTCTCCCGAGTACAAACAATTCAGAAAAAGGAAAAACAAACAATCTCCTGTTGGAAATGTTCGTAAATGTACATTTTGCTTACATCTTCAGGATGAGGAGGGTAAATACAATAAAGAAGAAGGGCGCTGGCCGGCTTGCGCTAAAACCTGTACAGGAAAAGCCATTCACTTTGGAGATCTTAATGATCCAAACAGCGAAGTCACTGTTCTGCTTCGTGAACGGCAGTATATGCGTTTAAAGGAAGAACTCGGTACAAGCCCTAATTGTTATTATCTAATATAGTGGAGATAAAAATGAGCTTACTACAGGAATATTTTAATGACAGAAATAAAGTTGTGAAAAACCTTAAGCTGATTTTCTGGACTGCCTGTGCACTTTCATTGCTTATCGGTTTTTACGGCTGGTTTGTAAGAATTGTTGACGGGCATATTAAAGCGAATTACGGAAGCATTGTTACCTGGGGATTATGGGTTGCCGGATATATTTATTTTATCGGGCTTTCCGCAGGTTCATTTCTTGTGTCATCTCTCGTTTATGTCTTTAACTACAAAAAGTTTGAACGAATCGGGAAACTGGCCGTATTTACTGCACTTGTTACTTTATTGATGGCTTTACTCTCTATCTGGGCAGATCTCGGTCATATGGGAAGAGCATGGCATGTAATAGTTTTTCCCAACTTTAAATCCCCGATGGCATGGATGATTTATCTTTATTCCCTTTATATGCTTCTGATTGCTGTTGAAATTTACTTTCTGCTGCGATATGATTTTGCAACTGGTGCTAACAATTCAACATTTAAAGGAAAAATATATAAACTTCTTTCTCTTGGTTCTAAAGATTCTACTGAAGAATCAAAGCAGCGAGATAAAAAAGTTGTCAAACGATTAGCTACCGCAGGAATTCCGATTGCGATTTTATTTCATGGCGGCGTTGGCGCTTTATTCGGAGTTGTATCAGCGCGTCCGCACTGGCATAGCGGCTTATTCCCCATCTTATTTTTACTATCGGCTTTAGTCAGCGGCGGAGCTTTATTAACATTGATTTCATCAATCTTTCAGCAAGGGTGGTCTAAAAATAAGGGTGTTATTATAGAACTCGGTAAAATGGTTTTAGCCTTACTTTTATTAGATGTTTTATTTCAGGTATCGGAGTTTCTTGTAGCATACAGAGGCGGAATCCCCGGCCACACTGCGGGATTCGATCTGGTTCTATCCGGTCCCTACGCATGGGTTTTCTGGGGATGGCAGGGTTTAATAGGAACGGTTATCCCTATCCTTCTTCTAATCTTCCCGACAAGGAAATCTCCCCTCTGGGTCGCGCTTGCCGGGTTATTAATTGCGGCGGGAATTTTCGGACTTCGGCTCAATATTGTAATTCCGGGGCTGGCAGTTGAAGAAATTCACGGGTTAACATCCGCTATTTATTCTCACAGAGTAGATCCTCATTACTTTCCGAGTATTTCCGAGTGGGCGCTTACTATGGGAATAGTCGGTTTTGGAATGCTTCTGTTTGGACTTGGAGAATATTTCCTTCCTAAACATGAAGAAAAAACATGAAAAAAATGAAACCGGATTATTATCAAAACCGCAATCTTAAGGAGTGGAATACAAATGGCTTATATATTTGATGAAAAAATCGGAAGAAGAAAATTTATTAAAGGTTTAATAGCAACAGCCGCCGGCGCCACTGTATTGGGTGGTACCGGCTGCGCAACCTACGGTTCGAAAGAAAGAGCATTAAAAACAAACGCGGCCGGATTAAAGGAATGGGGCCGCCGGTCCGGCGAATGGATTCCCTCCTGCTGTAGTATGTGCGGCGGTCAATCCGGCATTTTAGTTCACGTTGTAAACGGCGTTGTCGAAAAAATTGAACCCAATCATTGGAATCCGAATAACTATTCTAATGTTTCAGATGATTTCTTTAATGGATATACGAAAGAATATGGTTGCCTGGAAGGCGGCGCCATTTGTCCTAAAGGTCATGCCGGAATTATGGCCCTGTATGATCCGGACAGAATAAAAAACCCATTGAAAAGAAAAAATCCCGAACGAGGTTTGGATATTGATCCTCAATGGGAAGAAATATCCTGGGAACAATCCCTTAATGAAATATCATCTAAATTAAAAAAACTAAAAGATAACCGTGAAGCGCATAAATTACTCTGGATGAGTGAAGACCATTCGTTCACGCACATTCAGGCGGATTTTTGCAAACTGTACGGTACGCCGAATTATTCCATGCATTCCAACCTTTGTGATGTAGCCAGAAAAGCCTCGTTCAAAACAGTGATGGGAGACGAAAGACCGTTAGCGGATTTTATTCATTCAAAATACATTTTACTCTTTGGCTGGAACCCAACGAGCGCAATCAAATGGGTTTATCTTCCCCGTATTTTAACAAGAGCAATTGAAAGAGGTGCGCGGCTTGTGGTTGTTGACCCATATCTATCTGATACGGCGGCAAAAGGACACGACTGGCTGGCGATCAAACCGGGAACCGACGGAGCGCTTGCGCTTGCCCTGGCTCACTGCATTATCAGAGACAAATTGTATAATAAAGATTTCATTACGAAATGGACAGTCGGTTTTAATCAATACGCCGATTATGTAAAAGACAAAACTCCCGAATGGGCAGAAAAGATTACGGGTATACCCGCAAATAAAATGGAGGAAGTCGCCCGCGATCTGGCAACAATAAAACCGGCCTGTGTTGATGCCTGGAGCGGACCCGGCCAGCATACAAACGGCGTTCAGGGCGGCAGAGCAATAGCCCTTCTTACCGCGCTAATCGGAGGATATGACAGACCGGGTACTCTGCTAATCCCCAACACAGGCGGTAATAAGCATATAGAGGTTGAACCGGATGAATCTGCTAAACAAACTTTGAAAATGCCCCGCTTCGATGAACTTAATAAATTTCCGCTTGGACATAAATCCGGCGTCTATACACAAATATTTAATAACATTGTTAACGGTAAAGGACCTTATGGCGCAAAGATGCTCTTTTGTGTTTTCCAAAATCCCGTTATGAGTGTTCCCGGTGGAACTAAGACCGTTGCAGAGGCATTCAGTAAACTGGAAATGAGCGTTGTGATTGATACAATGATGAGTGAAACGGCATTGCTTGCCGATTATGTTTTACCCGGCACCGTGTATCTCGAAAGATACGATCTGAACACACACTGGGTAACCTGGCCCGCTCTCGGCTTACGGCAGCCCGTGGTTAAACCTTTATTCAACCAGCTCGCTGAATATGAAACCGTTACGGCTCTTGGAAGAAAATTAAAATTAACCTCCAAAGACGGGAAAAAAAATTTTGAGGTTAGTCCGTTAACCGGCGGTAAAGTTGAGAACCTGACGAAATGGTATGAAGATTATCTTTCCAAAGAATTACTTGAAGGTAAACCCAAAATAACTCTTGAACAATTAAAAGAATTGCCCGGCGCGGTCTGGTTCGATAAAAAAGGAACTGAATACGAAAAATATGCAAAAGAAATTCCTGCCGAAAAACTTGGAAACGCTTATTATGACGGTCGAGCAATTTATGATAAACCAAAAAATAAAGGCGGCAAGAGAATCGGAACAATTATTAATGGCAGGGCAGTTCGCGGGTTCTTCACCAATTCAGGTAAAGTAGAATTTTATTCCGAATCATTGGCTAAAAAGAAGGATGCAATTGGAAATTCAATTGATCCTTTACCTGTGTACAAGCCAAGAGATTGGCAGCCCGATGATAATTATCCTCTGTACTTAATTAACTGGAAGGAAGCCAGCCACACGCATACGCGAACTCAGAACAATTCCTGGTTATTGGAAATAAAAGGTTACAATCCTATAATCATGAATCCGGCAACAGCAGCGAAATATGGAATTGAAGATGGCGATGAAATCTGGCTCGAATCCCCTCATGGAAAAGTAAAAGGCAAGGTTAAATTGACTGAGAGAATACATCCGGAAGTAATCGGCGCTCAGCACGGATTCGGACATGAAGCTTTAGGAAAAAATGCCAGAGGCACCGGAACAAATACGGGAATTCTGAACATCACAAAGAGTGATCCTCTTTCGGGTATGGCTGTGCACAAGGAAATCTGTGTTAAAGTCTATAAAGCCTAACCCGGACTAATCCTTTTTCCAGCCGCCCTGTGGTCGGACGACCCACGTAATAAAAACAGAATAGACCACACAAAAATAAACAATCATGCGATTGCGTTTCCCGCCGTATCGTGTAATATACCTTAATATCTTTGTTTAATCGCTTTTCCGTCAGGAGTGCGGCCCGGCCGTTTTGCCGGAATTTGATGAAAAATTTATTAATCCAATTACACTGTATGACGCGCCATGAGTAAGGAGGAGTCATAATGACAAAGAAAAAAACAAAGACCACGCCAACGCAACGCGACGGCGATATGTCGGCAAAAGACGCCGGAAAAAACATATCACCGGAAGAAGCGTATTCCTTTTCGCCGGTCGACAGGAAGCGCGCCATTTCGCTGATCGGCGCTGCAATAGGCCTTGGAGCTATTTCCACAATCATATCGCGAATCGTCCCGCCCCCGGCCGTTCCGGAGGGGGACGGCACCATCCGTAATCTCCCCCAACTGAAGAGCGGGGGAACGGAAGGCAATTCCGATAACCTTATCCGGATGCAAAACGAGCTGCGCCGGGCCATGGCGAAACCGATGGAGAGCCGGCGCTGGCTCATGGTAATCGACACCAGAAAATGCGTGGGCTGCCATGCCTGCACGGTGGCGTGCATGGCGGAGAACAGGCTCCCGCCGGGGGTCGTGTATCGTCCGGTCATTACCGACCAGCAGGGAAGGTATCCCCGGCAGATAACCCGTTTTTTCCCCCGTCCCTGTATGCAGTGCGACAATCCGTCCTGCGTGCCGGTATGTCCGGTCCGGGCCACCTGGAAGCGGCCCGACGGCGTGGTCATCGTCGATTATGACAAGTGCATAGGGTGCCGGTACTGCCTCACGGCGTGCCCTTACGGCGCGCGCACCAGCGATTTCGGCAGCTATTACACGGAGCATACGCCGGAGATACAGCCATACGAACAACAGCCGACAAATGAATACAACAAGTCGTGGAGCCGCGAGGACCACGGCTCGCCCGTGGGCAACGCGCGCAAGTGCCACTTCTGCCTCCACCGGCTCGAGCAGGGTCTGCTGCCCCAGTGCGTCAGCACCTGCATCGGGCGGGCGAACTATTTCGGCGACGCCAATGACGCTACCAGTCTCGCGGCGGAAATGGCGAGGTCCGGCAATCAGGTCAGGCTGCTTGAAGAGAAGGGCACAAAGCCTTCGGTTATCTATCTTGTGTGAGGTGCGTAATGATAGAAAAACTTGGATCATTAATCGAAAGATTTAAAAAGGAAACGCTTATCAATAAGCTTAAAATGCTGTGGCTTCTTTTCTTTATTCCCGGCCTCACCGGCATAATAATTAGGGCCGTCTCCGGCGAGCGCCTGGCAGGATACGGGAGCTATGTCCCCTGGGGACTCTGGATCGCCGTGTATTTCCATGCCGTCGGCATATCGGGCGGCGCCTTCGCCGTTGGCGTTATCGGCTACCTGCGGGGCGTGCGGGGGCTTAAGGAAAACCTGAGGACCACCCTGATCGTTTCGGCAGTGAGCCTCATGACGGGACTCCTGGCGATCTGGCTCGACCTCGGGCGTCCCTTCAGGGCGTACAAGATTCTTGTCTCTCCGAACTTCGGCTCCATGCTCGATTTCAACGCCTGGATGTACGGTATTTTCCTGGCCCTTGTGGGATTGGTTTTTTACCTGAGCCTCAATAAAAGCGGCGAGGAAAAAACGAATGACCGCAGCGGATGGCTGGTGCCGATTCTTTCGCTGGGCGTTTTCCTGTCAATTGCCTACCCCAGCCAGAGCGGCGCATTTTTCGGCGTCGTGGACGCAAAGCCCTTTTGGAGCTCCGCCATCCTCCCCGTACTTTTCCTCACCTCGGCCGTGACCTCCGGCGCGTCCGCCATGCTCCTCGTTCACTATTACCTGCTCGGCGATTCGGCGAATTCCGCGGGCCCTGATGAAGAACCGTTCCCCTATCTCCGCAAAATCATCCTGGCGGGCATAGTCGTCTATTTCCTGGGCGAGTTCAGCGAGTACAGCCTGGCGCTCTGGTCGCCCATATCGCACATCAAGGAAACCATTTTGCTGATTATGTTCGGCCGCTTCTGGTGGGTGTTCTGGATAATCCACATAGGCGGCGCGCTGGCGGGCTTTTATTTGTTGTTCAGGTCCCGGTCCCTTAACCGGCTGGCGGCGGGGGCGCTGATCATCGTGACGTCGTTTATATCGACCCGGTTGAATATACTCATACCGGGACAGTCCATTCCCGAGATCAGGGGCCTTAACGAGGCGTTCACCCATCCCCGTCTCAGCTTCAGCTATACGCCGACGGCGGTCGAGTATCTTGTCGCCCTGTTCGTGATCTCCTTCGGCCTGGCCCTGTTTCATTTCAGCCGGCGGTTACTCGCGACTTTTATTGAAAAAAACAACGGGAGGCGTCAATGAAGAACAAGAAATTAACGCGACGCAGTTTTGTAAAGGGCGCAACCGGAACGCTGCTGGGCGGCGGTATCGCGGCCCTGGCGGGTATACCGGGATGCGGCGGGGGCGACAACGCCGTCCTGAAAAGCAGCCGTCCGGATTCACCGTCGGTGCTGAACAATCCCGAGAACATCATATACACGGCCTGCCTTAACTGCAACACGGGATGCGGCATTAAAGTGAAGATACAGAACAACGTCGGCGTAAAAATAGACGGCAATCCATATAACCCATTCAACCTTGTCCCCAATATCCCCATGTCTTCTTCACTCGATGAAGCGGCGGCTATCGACGCCCCCCTCTGCCCGAAGGGCCAGGCGGGAGTCCAGACCGTGTACGATCCTTACCGGATCATGAAGGTGCTGAAGCGCGACGGCAGCAGGGGGCACAACCGGTGGAAAAGCATTCCCTTTGCCCGGGCGGTGAAGGAGATCGTTGAGGGCGGCAGACTCTTCGCGCACGTTGAGGGCGAGGAAAACCGCACGGTGGAAGGCTTACGGTCGATCATGGCCTTCAGGGACGAGGGGGCCTCAAAGGAGATGGCAGGGGATATCCAGAAATACTGGGACGAGAAGGACGCCGCGCGGAAAACCCAATTCCTTGATGCGTTCAGGAGAAAATACGCCCGGCATCTCGGTGCGTTCATCGATCCCAATCATCCCGACCTGGGGCCCAAAAATAACCAACTGGTTATAGCCTGGGGAAGGCTCAAGGGCGGAAGAAGCGACTTCATCAAGCGATTCGGCGCGGGATTCGGGACAACTAATCTCCACGGCCATACCACGGTGTGCCAGGGCTCCCTCTATTTCACCTGCAAGGCCATAAGCGAGCAGTACGTCGACGGCAAGTTCAAGGACGGGCAGAAGTTCTACTGGCAGACGGACCTCGAGCACGCCCGGTACGTGCTCTTCGTCGGGGCGAACCTCTTTGAGGCGAATTACGGCCCGACCAACCGGGCGGCCCGGCTCACTGCCAATCTCGCCGACGGCAGCACAAAAATCTCCGTGGCGGACCCGCGATTTTCAAAACTCGCTTCCAAGGCGCACAAGTGGCTCCCGGTGAAGCCGGGCGAGGATGCCGCCCTGGCCATGGCGGTAATCCGGTGGATCATCGACAACAGGCGGTATGACGAGCGCTTTCTGCGCTGCGCGAACAAGGCCGCGGCCAAGGCGAGCGGCGAGAAATCGTGGTCGAACGCAACCTGGCTCGTGGAGATCAAGGACGGCAAGCCGGGAAAGATGGTCCGGGGCGAAGGGAATACGCTCTGCGTGTCTCAAAACGGCGGGCTGGTTTTTTTCGATCCCAACAGCGAGGCCGTACCCGTGTATGGCGACCTGTTCGTCGACCGCCGGATCGAACATGGCGGAAAGACGGTGGCGGTCAAATCGTCGCTCCAGCTCCTTAAAGAATCCGCGGGAAAGAACGCGTTTCGGAAATGGTGCGAGATCGCCGGCATTGAGCCGCGCGACATCGAGGAGGTTGCAAGGGAGCTCACGTCATACGGGAAGCGAGCCTCGGTGGACATCCATCGCGGTCCCGCCCAGCACACCAACGGGTTTTACAACGTGCTGTCATGGATGTCCGTCAACATGCTGCTCGGGAATTTCGACTGGAAGGGCGGCATGATCGCCGCGAGCGCCTACGGATACGACGGCAAGAAGGGCGGCCCCTTCGATCTCACCAAGGTCAAGGGGAAAATCGAGGCCTTCGGCGTGAGCTCCATTCGCCACGGCATCGCCTATGAAAAGACGTCCCTTTTTCAGGGATACCCGGCGAAGCGCAACTGGTATCCGCTGTCCAGCGACGTGTACGAGGAGATCGTCCCGAGCATCGGCGACGCCTATCCCTATCCCGTGAAGGCCCTTATTCTCTACATGGGCACTCCGGCCTACTCGCTGCCGGCCGGACACACCAACATCGAAGTGCTCGCGGACGTGAAAAGGCTGCCGCTCTTCATAGCCAATGACATCACCATCGGCACCTCGTCGATGTACGCCGATTATATCTTCCCCGATCTTTCGTACCTGGAGCGCTGGGAGTTCCAGGGCTCCCATCCCAATATGCCGGACAAGGTGCAGCCGGTCCGCCAGCCTTCAATCGCCCCCATCCCCGAGACCGTGCGCGTATACGGTGGAAGCATGCCGATCAGCCTCGAGGCCATGCTCATGGCCTTTGCCGAGGCGCTCGGGCTCAAGGCTTTCGGCGCCGATGCGTTGGGGAACGGCCTTCACCTGAAGCGGCCCGAGGATCTTTACCTGCGCGGCGTAGCGAATGTGGCAGTGGGTGATGCTCCCGGAAAAGAAGTGCCCGACGCGGACGAGAGGGAGATAAAACTCTTCGTACGGTCGCGCCGCCACCTTCCCCCGTCGGTATTCGACGCGGGAAAATGGGAGGCCGTGTGCGGCCCGCACTGGAAAAAGGCGGTGTACGTGCTGAACCGCGGAGGCCGTTTTGAGGACCACGCCAAGGTCTATGACGGCGATCAGGTGAAACACGCTTACGGGAAGCTGCTCAACCTCTACCAGGAAAAAACCGCGGGCAACAAGTACTCCGGGAGCGGAAAATCGTACCCCGGAATCGCCACTTACCTTCCCCAGCTCAATTACAAGGGCGAAACGCTGGACGCACTGAGCAAGGGCTATGATCTCCATCTGATTACGAATAGAACAGTAACGCAAACGAAATCGCGTACGACTGCCAATTACTGGCTGAAGCCGTTCATGCCCGAGAACGGCATCATCATCAACCGCATCGACGCGGAGCGTCTCGGGCTGGACGGCGACGACATCGTTAAAGTGGTGAGCGCCACCAATCCGGCGGGCGAATGGGACCTCAAAAACGGCACGAAAAAGACCATGAAGGGCCGCGTCGTCATCACCGAGGACATACGGCCCGGCGTCATCAGCTTCGTGCTGGGATTCGGGCACTGGGCCACCGGCGCCGCCGACATGATGATCAACGGCGAAAAAATAGCCGGCGATCCCCAGAGGGGGACCGGGATCCACGCCAACGCGGCGATGTGGACCGACCCGACGCTGCGCAACAACACCTGCCTCATCGACCCGGTCGGCGGGAGCGTGTCGTTTTACGACACCAAGGTAAGGCTGATTAAGGTGTAAAAAAATGGAACGGAAAAGGCCGATAAAGGCGAATCGGAAGCGGCGGCGATGAACAATGCCAGGCGGAACCGATACCGGGAAACGATCTACCGGAGGCTCTCGGAAAGCTATTATCCGCCCGACGCGGCGATAATGGAGAAGGTGGGCGATATGAACGATTGTGTCTGCGAAATCTACCCCGAGCTCGTGAGGTACCTGCCGAACGGCTCTGAAGGACTCGCCGAGCTTCAGAGCGATTACAACAGGCTTTTCGTCGGCCCCGTACGGCCCCTGGCGCCTCCTTACGGATCAATCTATCGTGAAAGCCCGGGAAGGGTGATGAGAAATTCGTCCTACGAGGTGCTTGATCTCTGCGGGAAGGCGGGGTTTTCCGCGGATGATGTTCTGATTCCCGACCATATCGCTTTCCTGCTTGAGTTTGCGGAGTACCTGCTTCGGCGCGGGAATTCATGCCTCGAAAGCGGCGACGCGCGGGACGCCGCGCGATTCGCGGATATTTTCATGGAATTGGTAACCGCGCATCTCGCACGGTGGGCGCGTGACTTTTCGCAGCGCGTCTCCGAGCGGTCGGACACGGCGTTTTACCGAGACCTTGCTCTCTTTACAGACCTGTTCATCCACGAGGAAGCAGACTGGCTCGCGAAATCACGGGAGCGATGACGCGGATTATTGGAATGAGGTGATGATCATGGGTGATACGATATTCCTGATGCTGACGTTCTTCATTATTTCCCTGGTATATTCCTCCATAGGGTTCGGGGGCGGTTCCAGCTACCTCGCGGTGATGGCCCTCTGCGCAGTCCCCCTGTATCTCATGCCCCGGTTCGCACTGGCATGCAACATCATCGTGGTGCTGGGGGGATGCTGGGTCTATTACCGGTCGAAGCACCTCGATATTAAAAGGGCCCTGCCGTTCATCCTGGGGAGCATTCCCCTGTCCTTCATCGGCGGGATGATACCGGTCAATAGAACCGTTTTCCTGACGCTGCTCGCCATCACCCTGATCGCCGCTTCGCTCAACATGATTTTTTTCAGCAGTTCGGGCAGGAAGAAGCTGAAGGAGGATTTTTTCAAAAGACGCACCGGAGCCGATGCCGCCGGTCCGCGGATCACCGGCTGGTACCGGTGTTCGATGGATCTCGGGATCGGGGGCTGCCTCGGCTTCGTCTCGGGACTCGTCGGAATCGGCGGCGGGATTTTCCTCGCTCCCCTGCTTCACGCGGTGCGCTGGGGCTACGCGAAACAGATAGCCGCGACGGCGAGCCTGTTCATCCTGCTCAATTCGATCGCGGGCCTTGCGGGCCAGCTGTCGAAAGGGGGCGTCGATGCGGCGCACTTGGGGGTGGTGCCGCTGGCCCTCGCGGTCCTCGCGGGAGGACAGGTCGGCTCGAGGCTCGGGGCCTTCAGGCTGTCTGAGCTCTTCGTGAAAAACGCCACCGCGGGAATGGTGATGTTTGCAGGGCTCCGAATTATGTTCAAGGTATACCTGTAACGGGAGACGGGGCGTAAGAACGCTACTTATCAATCGGGAGGCATGCGTCATGACAGACATAGTTATTTCAATCGTGGGCAGGTCGGATACGGGGAAGACCACGTTGATCGAAAAGCTCGTGGCAGAGCTGACGGGACGGGGTTACCGGGTCGGCACGATCAAGCACGACGCGCACGGGTTCGACATCGACAGGGAAGGCAAGGACAGCTGGCGTCACAAAAACGCGGGCGCGGCGATGACCATCCTATCATGCCCCACGAAAATTGCCATTATTAAAGATGTCGACCATGACGCCGAGATAGACCACCTTATGGCGCGCTATGTCGACGACGTCGACATAGTCCTTACGGAAGGGTATAAAAGCTCAAAGAAACCGAAAATCGAGGTGTTCAGGAAAGCGGCCTGCGACGACCTCCTGTGCTCCGGAGATGAGAATCTTATCGCCATCGCGACGGACGCAAGGCACGACCTGGATGTCCCCCAGTTCGACATCAACGACGCGAAAGGACTTGCCGATTTTATCGAAGAAAGATTCCTCGGCGAGAGGAACCGGGAGTTGATCGCCCTTGAGGTCGACGGCGAGCCCGTGAGCATGAAGCCCTTCCTGCGCACCATGCTGACCAACTCGATATCGGGCATGATAAGCGCGCTCCGGGGATGCTCGGAGCCGGATACTATAATCATTAAAATCGAAACCGGCGCCGGCCGCGCCGCAAGGCCTGCGCCGGCGGGTAAGTTTTAATTTCAACTAAATTTATTGGGAGGTTTTTATGTTCAAGAGGATATTTTTATCCGCTCTCGCTTTCACTATCCTGGCCGGTACGTCGGTTATGGCGCAGGAGAAGGGAAAAGAGGGCGAATACAAGGATGACAAAAAAATCGAGGAGGCGATAAAAGATATCTATCGCCGGCTGGACATCGGCGTGAGGATTTACATGGACTGGTTTGGTCACTGGGGCCACAACAGCAACAGTTTCGATCGCATTGCCAATTATGAGAATAGCGCATCGGAAACCAAGACCAAGAACAACAATGAATTCAGGATCAACCGGGCGTACCTGGACATAAAGTATAAAATCAGCGACATCTTCTACGCCCGGTTGACGAGCGACGTTGACGGCACGGTCACGCCAGCGGCAGGATCGGGACAAAACCCGGCGTTCCACATATACCTTAAATATGCCTATGTTGAGGCCAAAAAGGATCTGGGGCCGGTTTCGCTTTCCCTGTCCGGCGGCCAGATCGAGACCCCCCTCATAGGCTGGTTCGACAATCTCTCCGATTTGCGGTGGGTCACCCAGAACTATATCGACAATTCAAAAGCCGTTTTGAACAATAAAAGTATCGACACTTCGGCTGACCTGGGCGTTAAGGCATCCATTGGGCTATTCAAGTATATCACCCTGACCGGATCCTTCACCAACGGTACCGGGTATAAGGCCAATGAGAACAATTCATACAAGGGAGTGACCTACCTGGTAACCATAATGCCGGTCAAGGGCGTGTATCTGAGCGGGTTCGGCAGAAACAATCTTGACACCAAATACGATTACACGGGCAAAAAAGCCAAAACCGAATTCTACGGCTACGGGGTGGCATATAAAAGCGACGTGATCAAAGTCGGGTTCTTCCATGCCTTCCCCAATGAGACGACCGTCGGTTTATCTTTTGCTTCTTCAGGGTCATTGTTCGGCAATGTGTTCAGCGGACAGAGTATCAATCTGTATCCGGTGCAGAAAAGAGGGTACCAGCTCCTTGACTCATGGCTCCATTTCAATCTCGGCGGTATAGTGCCCACCGCACCGCTACTATTAGCGGGAAGATTCGTGTACGGTTTTCAGTACCGAACGTACCAGAAGAACCTGAGCGACACCGAGCTCGGCAAAGAGAGAAGAACGCTGCTGTACCTCGTTGGCATCGGCTGGCAGTTTAACAAAAATGTCAGAATTCTCCTCGCCGGCGAGATCCAGAGATACATCGTCAAGAAAAACAGATTTCTGAGTTACGCACAGGGGAATAACGGCACCGAATTCTTCAATGGAGGGGCCATTGATCCGGCACTGGCGAACGTGTTTGTCGGATCCCACAATCCAAACGATGCCAGGAGGGTGTACGTGAAAGCCGAGGTGACTTTCTAGAAAAACAAAGATTCCGACAGCATCGCCTCAACCGCACCGCGAGAACCCGCACGAGCGGCACACCGAGCACCCTGACTCGAACTCCAGGGGGCCGTGGCAGTCGGGGCATACCCCGACCATGACCGCGTCGCTCCCCTTGCCGTTGATCTCGGCGGCGTTCTTGGCAAGCTCCAGATCGCCGCCGTGCTTCTCCGAAAGCCCGCCGATGTAGCGCTCCAGGGCCTTGGCTATGGCGTCGGCGCATGAATAGATGCGCCCCCCCTTTTCCCAGGCCTGGTTGGGACAGCGCACGCCCTTGATCTGCTTGATGATCTGCTCCTTGTCTATGCCGCTCCGCAGGGCGAGCGATATGAGCCTGCTCACCGCCTCCGTCTGGCTGGCCGCGCATCCCCCGCCCTTGCCCATTGCGGCGAAGACCTCGAACAGGCCGTTCTCGTCCTCATTTATGGTGACGTACAGGGTGCCGCACCCAGTGGCGATCTTCCGGGTGGTGCCCCAGGTGATTTCATTGCGCGGCCGCGGCGACAGGCGCTCGCTCGTCAGAGCCGGTTCCTTTTTCAAGGCCGTTTTTGCCGCGGGTTTCTGCCTGGTGGCGAGAACCTGATTGTCCCGCGACCGGTCCCGGTATACGGTCACGCCCTTGCATCCGAGCCTGTACGCCAGCAGATACGCCTGCTTTACGTCCTCCGGTGCTGCCGAGCTTTTAAAATTGATGGTCTTTGAAACGGCGTTGTCAACGTGCTTCTGAAACGCCGCCTGGATACGTACGTGCCACTCGGGAGATATATCGTGGGAGCTTACGAATATCCGCTTCACGTCCTCGGGGATTCCGCCCACATCGGCCGCTGATCCGCTTTCGGCGACCTGCTCCATGATCTCTTTGCTGTAAAAATTTCTCTCCGCCGCAATCTCCTCGAACAGGGGGTTGGCCTCCACCAGAAGCTGATTATCCAGCACGTTGCGCACGTACGCCAGCGCATAGAGCGGCTCGATCCCGCTTGAGGAGCCGGCGATGATGCTGATGGTGCCGGTCGGCGCTATGGTCGTGGTCGTGGCGTTCCGCAGCGGCTTCATCCCCTGTTCTGCGTAGGTGGAATAGGGAAAGTTCGGGAACGGCCCCCGCTCGTCCGCCAGATCCCGGGAGGCGGCCTTTGATTCCTCCTGTATTGCGGACATGATTTTCTCCGCCGTGCCGGCAGCCTCCTCTGAATTATAGGGAATGCCGAGGCGTATGAGGGCATCCGCGAATCCCATGATGCCGAGCCCTATCTTGCGGTTGGCCAGGGTGTTATCCTGAATCTCGCCGAGCGGGTATTTGTTCAGGTCGATGATATTATCCAGGAAATGGACCGCTTTCCTGGTCAGCTCCCGCAGCCGGCCGAAGTCAATCGTGTAGCCCGCTTTTCCCTTGCTGACGACCTTATTCAGGTTGATGGAGCCCAGGTTGCATGACTCGTAGGGAAGCAGGGGCTGCTCGCCGCAGTTGTGCAGGAGAAAGCCCTCCCCGTCGAAAAAATTGACGCCGGGAATCTGCACGTCAAAAACCTCCTCGGTACCGGCCGGTATAATTTCCGCTACTTCGGCAAGAAACCGCTCCCTGTTGTGCGATCGTTTGTAGGATGCAAGGAGGCTCGACAATTTGCGCGATTTGTCCGCATCGGTAAAGCCTATCCGTTCCGCGAACACCGTCAGATTATCACGTGATATAATCAGCTCATGATGGGCTCTGGTATGGTAAAACTTCATTCCGCCTTTGCCGTCCGGGAGCGCTGTTTTACCTTCCGGCCGTCTGTTCTGATACAGTACCGACACGATGCCGAGCCGAAGGAGCATAGACTGCACCCTTTTCAGCGAAGCACAATCGCTCTGCGCAAGACGCACGCTTATGCCCTTTTCCTGCGAGCCCTGCACCGAACCGTCGGTATCGAACAGTCCGCGCAGAAAACCGCAGTAAAAATCGGATGAACACGATTCGAGCGCCGGCGTGATCGCCTTATTGCGCGGGGTAATGCCAAGCCGCAGGCATATTTCTCTGAGCGCGGCCAATGACATCCGGTATTCGCCCCTCCCCTTAACCTCGACAAAGCCCCTGAAGTCGGCCCGGTGAGGCATGCTCCGGGCGCATTCGAGCGCCTCCCGCATCACCGGATCATCGGTTATGGCTCCGTTTACCGCAAGCCTGCGCGGCCAAACGGAAATCACGGCCTTGTCGCTTTTTATCGTACCGTCGCCGAAGAGGAGACCGACAAGATATCCCCCGGCGAACCCGTAAGCGCCCGCCCATCCGGGGAAGGCGCGGTGATCATGCAGGCTGATTTTGTCTCCTGCCGCGAGATCCCCGGCCCTTACCCATTCCGTGCGTACGGACGAGCGGCTGATCGACACGGCCCTGAGCACGGGATGATCGTCGGTAAGCCGTATTTCGTACCCCTCTCGGGTACGCAGACGGTATACCGGTTTTATGCCCGTGCTGAAAAAGCCTTCCGGCGCGCTGGCATGAGGGACGCCGTGTACGATGGCGGTGAATTGAACCCCGCGCAGCTCGCTCGCTATGCGCGGGCCATCGGACGTAAGCACCATGGTGTCGCCGGTAACGCACGGATTGGTGCTCTCCATCGTGCCGATAGTTTTAAGGGTGTTGGCCTCATTGATCCGGTCCAGAAAAATTACTCCCGGCTCCCCGCTCTCCCATGCCTTCTGCACGATGAGATTGAAGACCTCCCCGGCGCTCACCATCTTCACGACCCTGTTGGTATTCGGATTTATCAGGGGATATTCCCCGCCCTCCTCAAGGGCTTTCATGAAATCGTCGGTGATGCCGACCGAGATGTTGAAGTTGGTGAGCGCGTCCCGGTTCTCCTTTGACCGTATGAAATCGAGTATATCGGGATGGTTCACCGCCAGTATCGCCATGTTGGCGCCGCGGCGCGTTCCCCCCTGCTTCACGGTCTCGGTCGCCGTATTGAATATCCTCATGAATGATACGGGCCCGCTGGACACCCCGGCCGTCGACCGGACGATATCGTCCCTCGGCCGGAGGCGCGAGAACGAAAAACCGGTCCCGCCGCCGCTCTTGTGGATAAGCGCCATCTGCTTCACCGCGTCGAATATCCTGTCCATGGAATCCTCCACCGGAAGCACGAAGCAGGCCGACAGCTGGCCGAGCGGCCTTCCCGCGTTCATGAGGGTAGGCGTGTTGGGGAGAAATTCGAGGTTTACCATCATATCGTAGAAAACGTCGGCGGTTCTTTCCACCTCGGATGACGTTTTTCCGTACCGGAGGTCCGCGGACGCGACGAATTTCGCCACGCGCCGGAACAGCTCAGCCGGCGTCTCGATAATTTTGCCCTTGTCGTCTTTCGCCAGGTAGCGCTTCTCCAGCACGATGAGGCCGTTTTTCGAAATCCGGGCCTCGTTGCGTGATGATATGCGTATATTTTCCCATTCCATATCCGCTAACTCTTATTAATAATAATTAGAAAAATCGGCGTCGTCTAAAAAACAAATCAGTTTGTCCCACAAGAGCAGAGACAGGGGGTACATTAGCATATAGTCAATTATAATTTATAATTATTAAAATTAGTATTGATTTTTTATTATTTATTTTAATCACTATACCCTATAGTGATTAAACAGGAAATATAAAAAAATTTTAGGGGATATTTCATCAGGTGACAGAATTCCTCCCCAAACACCATTGGTGTCATTAATACACCGGTAAATTTCGCTTTGCTGATTTCATAAATTGACCGGGTAAGCGGCCCATCTATGATGCGACGTCATGCCTCCGATCGCGATCGCACAGAAGGGAACCACCGATCCCGAATCTCGACAGAAAAGGATCATGACTATGAAATGGATGGTACAATTCTCAATCAACAGGCCTAAAACCGTCATCGCCGGCGTTATTATCGTAACCCTGTTCTTCGCCTACATACTTGCTACTAAATTTTCAATCAATGTAGACCCGATGAAAAGCTTTTCCCGCAAGATGGATGTCATTAAATATTATCATCTGACCCTGAAGAAATTTTCCATGAAAGACATGATCCTGATCGGGGTGGAAAATGAGAAAAAAGGGATTTTTAACGTTGAAACCCTTCGCTATGTGCAGCAGGTGATAGATGAATTCAAATCATTGAAAATCAAAAAGACATATACAAATATCATCTCCGGTAAAGAAGAGACCGTTGCGGTGCCTTCAAAACTCACCCCGGGACAGATTATGAGCATGATCAACGCCGATGACGTCATGGTGAACAAGGCCACCAACACCATCGTGATCGGCAACCTCACCAGCAAGGCCCGGGAAAAGGCCGGCCTTATAGTGCCCGACCCTGAGGAGATGAAAAAACTCCCGGCAAATGACGGCGAGCTGACCAGACTCATACCGTATCTCAAAAAAGAGCTCTTGGCCAACGATCTGTTGAAGGGCTCCCTCTTTTCAGCCGACGGAAAGGCGTGCACCATCATGGTCCCGGTTGAAAAAAGAATCGACAGCAAACTGGAGATCATCAGAAGGGAAATGTATTTCATGGTGAGCACGGACAAGCTGAAAAAACGATTCAGCGGAGAGGATTACTATTTTCCCGCAAATATCCATAATAAAACCGTAAACGGAACAAAAGTCGACGATACCTATATTCAGGAAACAGTATCTTCCAACAAGAAAAAAATCCGCAGCTTTCTGGTCGACCTCCTCGAGCCGATCAGATATTATTACAAGAATTTTTATTCATCTTTGAGTACCGGCGAGGTAAATGAGGAATATCTGGACAATGCGTTCAAGATGATCGCCAGCGACAACGTGTATGAAAAACCGGGCATAAACCTCACCTATCTGGATTGCATCGATGACCTGTATAAATTTGTAATCAATACTATCGATCCCTTCAGCAGAAACAACCTCGAATCGAAATTATACAACGTGGCGAATATTTACGACGTCGGCAAACTATACAAGACGTTCATCAGCATAACGGAAAAAAACAAGCCCCGGGAGCTTGCGATATACATCACCGGGCTGCCGGTTGCCGAAGCTCTTTTAGAAAACTTCGTCGTGAACGACCTGTCGGTCTTTATGTCTTTGTCCGCCCTGGTAATCCTGATCATATTGTTCCTGAGCATCAGGACCCCCACCGGGATTTATCTCCCGCTCACCGCGGTAGTGATGAGCATCACCTGGCTCATGGGCGCCATGCTCCTGGCCGGGATCGAGGTCTCGTCCGGCACAATCGCCATGCCCAGTATTCTTATTGCCGTGGGAAGCTCCTACGTCATTCACTATCTCATCCGATATTATGAAAAGATATCAGGCAAGGGAGCGCGGCACGTCAAGGCCGCTCTCCTGGAAACGACCGAGAGCATCAACACCGCTATATTTCTTTCGGCGATCACCACCCTGGCCGCCTTCATCTCGGATATTTTCATCGATGTCGTCGACATTCAGAGACTGGGGATACTCGTGTCCCTGGGCATAATCATAAATTTTCTTCTTACCTTCTCGTTCATCCCGGCGGTGCTGGCGCTCCTGCCGCCCCCCAAAGGCATAGCAGAGACGAAATTGGAAAAGCTTATGATGAAGGTGCTGGTCAAGGGCGGAGAAAACACGGCCCGGCACGCGCGGGCGGTGTTCTGGGGCGCGCTCGGCGTCTCCCTAGTCTTTGTTTTCGGAATCTTCATGCTTAAAACCGAGAGCAGCATAACGTACATGTTCTTAGAAAACAACCCGATACTCCAGGCGGATAAATTCATAAATAAAGAGCTGACCGGAACCGCCCAGATGTGCATCGTGTTTAAAATGCGCGACCGGGTTGATCTCGCGGACAAGGAAGCGCAGAAGGATTTATCCCGGCGAATCGACGACTTTTTTGCTTCATACCGCTCCCTGCTCGCGCGGCATCCGGATCTCGCCGATGCCCGGGCGATCAACCGGTTTTTCCTGACCGATCTCGAAATAGTAAAAAATGATATGGTAAAAAACCGGGACGCCATAGAAGACCGGGTGGCGGTTTTCTCGGACATTATGAATGAATATTATGAGCACCGGAACGGAAAGCCGAGCGCGACAAAGGTCAAAAAATTATCGCCGGCGGCCGACCTCGGCGATCTGGCCGAAGATTACGCGGAGGCGAGCGGGAAGACCTCATTGAGAACGCCGCAGGAGGAGGGAATCGAAAACATTATCGGAAGAATAAAAACCATCGAAACGTATAAACAAAAAGAGGCCGCCCGGCGCTACATCAATTCAATCAGGAATTACAAAAACTCCGCCGCGGGCAAGGAATTCCAGGGAAAATTTTTCTTTCTCTCCGACTTCTTCCATACCGACATAACGCAGCCGATCACCTTACGAAAAATCGAAACCCTGGGAAACGAGCTCAAGGCCTTGAAGGATCCCCGGGCGGTCATAGACGGGACCGCGGTCAGGCCGGTGGGGAATATCTTGAGCATCACCGACACCCTCAAGGTCATCTACAAGGTGTTTTATCACGAGGATAACGACGCGTTCAAAAAAATACCGAGCGTAAAGGAGGACGGCATCCAGGACAAATCGCTCACCGACCGGAGCATCATCGGCGTGTGCCTGAACCAGTTCCTCGCCTCCCGTGAGGATATTTTTAAGTATCTGGTCACGGATGACATGAAGCTCATGCAGTATGTGGTGTTCATGAGAAGCGACAAAGCCGACTTTTTGCGGGAATTCCAAAATAAGTTTAATGCGCTGTCAAAAGCCCTGTTCCCCGAAAACGACCCCTACGTGGAGAAGATAATCATATCCGGCATGCCGGCGATCAACCTGGTGATGAACCAGGAGATTCTCATCAATCAGATACAATCCATCATCGTGACCGTGATCGTGGTTTTCATCTCATGCGTCTTCATATTTCGCTCCATCATCGGCGGCCTTTTCGCCTCCGTGCCCATTTCCTTTACGCTCATTATCACCCTCGGCATAATGGGTTACGGGGGAATACCGATCAATTATACGACGCTCATCAACGCCTCAATCGCCGTGGGCGTGGGCGTCGATTACTGCATCCATTTCATCGAAAGATTCAAATACGAACACATTACGCGGAAATTGAACTTTAACAAGGCATACCGGCAGGTGCTTACCACTACCGGACTTTCCATCGTCACCGCCACCCTTACCGTGGGCCTTGGATTCGCCGTCCTCGGCTTTTCAACATTCAAGCTGATCAAGGTTTCAGGGCTCCTGGTGACTCTGTCGATGATATTGAGCGGAACCCTGTCGCTTACCGTGCTCCCGGCGATGATAATCTGGGCCAAGCCGAAATTTCTCGAGAACATTGAGCCGTTCGGCATTGAAGAAAAGATACGCTCTTTTTTGGATAAGGTTAAAAGCAGCATAGGTAATTTGAAGAATTAATTTAATGAAGAAAAAAATTAACAAATCAGCCCTGGTTGTTGAAGGCGGGGGAATGAGAAGCGTTTTCTCGGCCGGGGTACTCCATGCGTTCGGCGAACAGGGCTTCGACCCGTTTGATCTGTATATCGGGGTATCGGCCGGCGCCTGCAATCTCGCGTCGCACCTTGCAGGCCAGAACGACCGGAATTACGATATCATCGCATCCTACTCGTCGACTCCGAATTTCATCAATCTGAAAAAGTTTCTTCTCGGCGGGCACTATATGGACCTCGACTGGCTGTGGGATGTGACCATACGGGAATACCGGCTTGAGCTTAAAAAGCTCTTTAAAAAATTGCGGACGGAGAAAAAGGAATATATCGTGGTCGCCACATCCGTGGAAACCGGCAGGGCGCTCTACCTGAAGCCTGATGAGCATACCCTGGAGCATTTCTTGAAGGTTTCGAGCTCCCTGCCGATATTATACCGGAATATTCTGAAGGTAAACTCGGAAGAAGCAACGGACGGCGGCATCGCGGACTCAATCCCCGTTATTGAAGCGTACCGCCGCGGCGCGACCGATATCACGGTCATACGGTCACGGCCGCCGCATTATGTGAAGAAGAAGACCAGAATAGCGCCTGTTTTTTCCCTGTTCTTCAAGGAGCATCCCCTGCTCGTCGAGGCATTCAAACGCAGATCCGACGCCTACGGGGAATCCGTCGCGTTCATCCAAAATCCGCCGGCAGGCGTACGGGTCTTTGAGATCGCCCCGCCCGGGGATACGGGCGTCAGCAGGGCCACACGGGACATACATCTCCTCAACGCCGTGTACCAGCTTGGGATAGATCACGGAAAAAATTTTATTGCGCGCTATCAGATTGAGACGTCTCCCCCCTTCGTAAGCTGATCGTGTCCCACAATTTTTTACTGGACACTGGGGAGGATAGGGAATAGAATGACTGCATGAAGATATGTGGTCAA
>Ga0154758_117_pt3 | contig 91687 bp, 82 predicted proteins | sample Rifle2008BG16ft_FD_105766 | JGI IMG/M metagenome (GOLD analysis project Ga0154758, IMG submission 105766) | Spirochaetes bacterium RBG_16_49_21
TGCATGTCATTTAAACAAACTGGATTTCCCGGCCTTTTTTGCCATTTCCTGCGTCGCCTTCATGACCTCGGAATCCATCATATACTTCATCATCTTCATGGAAACGGTAAGCAGCTTTTGGCTCAATTTGTCAATTCGCTCAAATTCTTCCCTCAGCTCCGGAGGCGGGTTCTTCCGGTCCATGGTCTTCAACTCCGGATATTTCTTCATAAGCCATTCCGCGCTTGGCGCAAGCTTCTCCATTTTGTTTCCCCATTCGGTGATCGCCGCCGCTACTTCCTTTGCGCTGTTGGCTTTCTCAAGCTCTGAGATATATCCCTCCTCCGCCTTAATTGTCTCGTTTAAGTATTCCTTCAGATCAGCATATTTCCCGGCCGGTTTACAGCCAAAGCTTATCAATGCCACCGCCGCTGTTATCAATATATAAATCTTCCTCAACATGGCGCAACTCCTTCAGTGTGATTAATGAGTGAATATATCTTCAAATTATAAACAAGGCCGAAGACGGCTAAGACATTAAAGGCTTCATGAAATATTATGTCAAACCTAAAATATACTCATAGGCCTCCATAGCCGCGGTTGCACCGTCTGCCGCGGCCATAACGATCTGCCTCTTTGACCCGGTTCTTATATCCCCCGCAGCGAACAGCCCGGGCAGGGGTGTCCTCATGTTCATGTCCACGATGACCTCCCTCTCTTCGCTGATGACTTCCTCGGGAAGAAAGCTGATATTGGCGTCAAAACCGATAAGTATGAATACTCCGTTCACATCCAGAATAGTCTCCTCCCCTGTCTTCAGATTTTTCAGATTAAGCTTCTCCACTGATTTATTTCCCGATATGGATTCAACCACCGAATCCATATATTGCACGATCTTACCGCCTGCAAAAATCCGATCCTGAAGAATTTTATCTCCCCTGAGACGGTTTCTCCGGTGGATGAGGTATATCTTTTTTGCAAAATTTGTTAAGAAATGAATCTCCTCAAGCGCGGAATTCCCTCCGCCGATGACCGCTATGGTCTTATCTTTAAAAAACGCACCGTCGCAGGTTGCGCAGAAAGATACCCCCCTTCCGACGAACTCCTCCACGCCCGGAACATTGAGCCTCCGGTACGCGGCGCCGGCTGCGGCAATGACTGTCCTTGCTTCCTGCGCCGGTCCGTCAGCCAGTTGAACCGAAAATACGCCGCTTTTGCCGTTTTTCCGCACTGAAACCACCTCACCGCTGGTTATCTCGACGCCCAGTCTGCGCGCCTGATTCTCCATGTTGGATACGAGTTCGAAGCCCCGGATCGGATCGATGAACCCCGGATAATTTTCGACCTCGTATGTATTTACAACCTGCCCGCCCGGGGACAGCCGCTCGATTAAAATCAAATCCAGACCCGCTCTGATTCCATAAATAGCCGCAGTAAGACCTGCGGGCCCCGCACCGATGATTATAAGCTCCTTCATATTTTCCCCAGCAACTCATATTAATTGTGAGTTATTATACAATAAGTCTATTATGAACAAATTTGCCGATTATTGTATATTAATTCAATCAAAATATATTTTTATATGCTGCCCCATATAATTAATTTTTTTTGTAACAATCTTCAAAATAATCTATCATATAAACTAATTAAATACCCTCCAAAATCATTTAGGGAATAAGGGCTCTTTTCCAAAGAGAGCCTTTATTCCTTTTTTTGTTTTTACACAAAAAAAAAGGGGAACAAAGAGTTCCCCCCAACTGTGGGGTATAGAATGAGGTATTAACAATATGGGGTTCAATCAATCTTAATGAATCGTAGCATACTTCATAGTAACCCCTGCTTATTGTTTTTGCAATGGCAAGATGGTCAATATTCCTGTAGTTATTCTCCTGATTATTTTGTAGGATTTTTTAACGGCCTCAAGTAGGAAAAATGCCCCCCGTCTGATTGTGAACCTCGCCGTTGCGCAAACTTAACTGCTTGATCGGAGCCGCCCATGCTTTTATATCTTGGTTCTTTTGGCTTTTTGTAGCAGGTGCGTATTCACCTGTTTTCTTTTTTTCTTGTTCCTCTTTTTCCTTTCATATTCATTATCGCCGCTGTAAAAATCCTCGTCAACCTTGATGCGCGCATCATACGTGCGCCCGAACGCCCGGGCGATCCTTCCGATTTTTCCCGGTGCGGCAAACCGCTCAATGAGCTGGCCGGCCCGTTTTAAATTCCCCCGCTCCAGGTAAGAGCGGATCATCCTCCCGAAGGCGGGATCATTCGAGTCGAATTTCTTTGCCAGATTCAAAAACATCTCATAAAATCGGGCCGCGGCCGCGTATTGCTCTTCGGCAAACTTTCCGTCAGCCTGTTTCAGATGTTCCTCCCGTTTCTCCTCCTGTATCTGATACACATCCAATCGCCTGGCTCTAAACGATCCTCCCTTTAACCAGTATTGATTGTTCATCAATACGATATCCCTGGTTTGCCCGGCCAGTCGGCCGAGAAAGGCATCAAAATCGTCCTCTTTCATGATCCGTGAGCGGTCGAATATACCGGACACTATGCCATGCAACAGGGGGACCGCGAGCATATCAGCAGCCTCGCCGATCGAATAATTACGCCTGTTCCCCAGCCGCACCCCCGCGATATAGGTGTTGTTTCCGGCTATAAAATGCACGGTGGCAAGAGCGTCTCTGAATTCGTTCGACGTCCCGGTTTTACCGGCGCCGATTCCGGCCATGGGATGCATGGTGCCCCGCTTGACGATATCCCTGAGCGCCAGATTAATAAGCAGGCACGCCGCTTTAATCCGCTCCTCCCCGTACTGTTCGATCAGCGGGCTCTTGATCGGCCGGTAATCCGGCATCATACTCATGCCGCCCGGAAGGCGCACCAGTTCAAGACAGGTTTGCCGTTTCAAAACCCCCCGGTTGGGAAAAATGGAATAGGCCTGGAGAAATTTATCGTACCGCTGGTCGCCGTTTGACCCGCCCAGGATAATCGAGCGAAAGGGCTGATGTTCCCCATCCTGGCTGGTGATCCCCATGGTCTCGTTTAACAGGCGGGCGAACACACCGGGCGTCACAATCTCCTGTATCTGTACATGCACGCTGTTGACCGACCGCACCAGCGCCTCCTCAACGCTTATCCATCGATCGGTATATCTCGTAATGTTCTTCGGAGACCACGACCAGTATTTCTCGATATTCTCGATCTCCGAAAGTCTGCCGGGAAATTTGTGGATATAGTTTTGAAAAATCCGCCTCTGTTCAAGGGAATAGGTTTTATAGGTCACCCTCTTATTTTTGAACTCGTCTTGTAAATTGTAACCCATAAGAATAAAATAAAGGTCAAGGATCGGCTTCAGGCTTGAGCCGAGAGAGCGGTTCGCCAGGGTGACCCAGTCCCACTCGTCCTCAATACGGGAAGTTCCTCCGACATCCGCCAGAATTTTATTTAAGACCCTCGGCTCCGCGCTCAAAGCTCTTTCGTTGGCAAGAACTATCCGCGCACCCCCCTCCATGAGAACCGTATCGGGCTGGCCGTTGACCAGGTATTCGGGCGCCACACGGATATGCATCGAATGCCGGTCAATTGCGGCCTGGAGTTTCCGCTGCATGTTCATGTTTATGGTGGTGACCACGACGAGGCCCGAGTCCGACCTATCGGGGCCAAGCTCGCGATCGATCTCACGCTTTATATTATTGATCAGCCTGCTGGTGAGTGAGAACACGCCGGGAGCAAAATCGAAGGCGACCTTCTGGCGATGCCGGGCATCCAGATATTCGTCCCTGGATATCCCTCCATTCTCATATAAAATCCTCAGGATTCCATTAAGCCGCATCTCGATCCACGCCCGGGCGCTCTCCTTGGACGCGATGATTTCCGCAACGCTTCTCCGGTCGACCTTGTATGCGGCATTATCCCTTTCCCAATCGGCAAGTGCAGCCGGACCGACCCCCTTTTTCTCCATGAGCGACTTCAATTCAACCGCTTTAAGCCACTGGGCGTACTCCTTGATCCGCGACGGCTTCTTGATTGCGGCAACCAGCATTATCCGCTCGCGCAGGTTGAGATCATCGAGCCTTTTCATGAAATACATTTCCGCCTGGGACTTGAACCCCCGTACGTCCGAATAGAGATGGCCGCCGTACACCTCATTGACATACGCCTCAAGGATATTGTCCTCCGACCAGAACCAGTCGACTGCGAGCGAGGCGGGGAGCTCATGCTCCTTCTGAACGATCTGCCGCTCGGCAAAGCTCTTTTTATCCGACAGGGTCGGGATAAGCTTCGTGTAAAGCATCTCCATGACCTGATTGGACAGGGAGCTCCCCCCGCGGCCCTCATCCCTGAACGCGGCTTTGAACCGCTCTTCCAGGCGGCCACATGTCTCCGTAAGCCCGGTCATGCCGTCCCGCGCGGTAAAATCATGAGAGTATGCGAGAAGAGCGCGAACAAGCTTTTTGGCTATCTGCGGTATGATAACGAGATTATCGTTCCCCCGGTGGGGAACCGGGAAAAGGTCATTGCCGAAGCGCCGGTCTTCACGCAGAATAACGGCCTTGATCATCACCGGGGGAATTTCCCCGATATCAGCCCACTTCAGGGAGTTGCCCTTGTGGTAGAGCACGGTGATACAGTCAAAAATTTTATTCACCCGTCGGACCCACAAGAGCGGCGCGGGACTCTCCATGATCTTGCCGGATATGCTTGCGGAAATCCTTTTCTCCGGGATATCCGTATAATCAAAAAGATTCAGTTTATGGCCTGACGCACTGTCGATGAAGGAGAGGAGCGTATCCCACCACCGCTTGTTCACGACCATATCCATAAGCCTGTTGAAGCGCCTCCGGTCGGATTTCGCGAGGTCCCGTATCGCATCATGATCGACGGATACGGCCGTGAGGCCGTTTTGATCCTGAACCCGGAGAGCCTTATACGAACCATAATTAAGCTCAACCGCTACCTGCGCGTTGTTGTTTATCCGGTAATTATTCCACACCGAAGGGGGGCTTCCATCGGATTTGAAATCAAAAAATTTCGATTCATGGTTTCTCAGGAAAATCCTGTCAGCCCTGCGGGCATACGGTGAATCAAAGCTCTCGATGACCCGGCCCAGACCGGCAAAGGTATAGAAGTATTCATTCTTTGAGATGCCGTATACGAGCATTCCCAGGTCAAAGAGAAACAGGGAGCCGTACCAGAGAAGGGCCGCGCCTATGACAAGCTTTTTCAATGCCGGTATCATCCGCTGAACGTGGGTTGAGGTATCTTTAAGCATCATTCTTTCACATAAAAATACCACGAGCCGTTCCGCCTCGTGCGGAAGGAACAGCTTTTCCCGGCCGAGCGCGAAGGAAGTCTCGTTCCTCAAAAATTCTTTCGGATCAAAGGAGGGGAAAAAATGAATGAGGTATGATTCAGGCACGGGTTCCGATCCGTTCTCATGGCCGAAAAAGGCGTAGTATCTCTCCCTGTCCCTGAAGAGCTCCTTCAGGTGTCCGGTCTTTTTCCCGTGCGCGGGCAGATGCCTCGCAATCGCCGTCAGATCATCGAGTTTGAAGTACCGTTCCTCAGCCTGAAGATTGAAGCACAAAAGGTAATCCCTGAGCATATCGTGAAAAGCAGGAGTAGGGACCGCGAATTCATCCGATTCCGGCCGATGATCCTGCGTAAAATACCGCCGGGAATCAGGATCAGTGAGAATCGACTTTATAAATTCGTTGATTACGGAAATTTTCCTGCCTGTTTGATTCTGTAGAATGATACCGTCGGCATACAGGGAGGCTGCCAGGACGGCAAGGCGCAAAATATTCGTCCTGATCCAAAGGCTGTTCGGCACCCACCTGCGCGGCAGGATCCCTTTTATTATTCTCGCAATCAGCTCTGTTATGGCTTTGTATATCATGGAGATTCAGCGCAACAATTCCGGCTCCGTACGGTAAGGGCGCACCCATTATATTCAGAACAGCTGCTCCTCCGTTATGTCACATCATAAACTATGAGTTTGTCAAGTACTTTGAGCTGAACCGTACGGCTGTGGCGGGGGGAAAAAAATCATTGATTATTGAGTTTTGCAACGAGTCTAATATAAAATTTGACTTGAAATTTTTTTATCATGGATATGCTCTAGCATCAATGCCACGAAGTGCGGAGGAACATGAATAAAAAAATTGCTGCGGCGTGTCTCATCCTGACCGTCATCTCAGGCTTCTCCTGCAAGGAAGAGCAGATAGTCGGCGGCGAAAAGGAAGGCAGATGCGTAAGCGGAAACTGCCGCAACGGCGCCGGAACCTATCTCTACCCCAACGGCAACCGATACGAAGGAGAATTCAAAAGCGGCATGCCGTTCGGCTACGGGACGATGTATTATACAAACGGCATAGTACTAAAAGGGAAATGGAAGTGGGGAAAACCGGATCTCAGATAAATAAAATCGAACGCATCGGAGCCATGGCAGACGAAAACAAGACCAACACGGAGCAAAAGCTTAAGGAAAGGATTAAGCAGGATCTGCTGCAAAGATATGATTCCGAGGATAAAGAGGAAATTGAATTTCTTTTGAAGCGGCTTTGACCGGGAAGAACAGCACTCCTCTTCACTGCCTGTCTATTTTAAGTTCTCCAAGGGCGGTATCATTCCATTTAAGCCCCTTGTAAACGCTCTCAATGATGAACCGTATTCGCAGGACGTTCTTATAAACCCCGGCATCCTGATAATCCCGCATGGTATCCGCAAAATTAATGATCGAGGCGCGCTGTATGCCTCCTGAGTCCAAGTATTCAACCCGCATGCTTTTGACGCGATTATTGAGCTTATACAGATCGCCGTTCGCGCCGTATTGCGCAAATCTCGGGTCAACCTTTACAAAGCCGTTGATCATTGATACCTTAATCGATACCGGTTCAGGGAATGTGACTTCCACCCAATCGCCGATTCCGGCGTTCCCGACCTGCCAGGTGGTTCCCGGATTCTTATCAAAAAGATTCATGACGGTGTAGGTATACCCTCCTCCTTCAGGCAGCATTGAAGAAGACTCGACAAAAGACCTGCCTATTTCGCCGAGGGCGACCTCATGCCTGAGCCGGCTTGTAACGTCTGATCCTTTTTTGAAGGTGCCTTTTTTTACCCATCCATTCTGACCCGAATTTATGCTCACGTCATACCACTGGTCTTTCGTCCGTAACATGAGAGCCTTCGTGCCTGCAGGGAGGGCGGCTATTATCCGTGAATCAAGGTCCGGCTGATCATACAGTTTGGCCGGTTCAGTGAACACGATGACCTGTTTTTTCCCTTTATGGATGTAGACTTTCCGGATCCACCCTTCGGTAACGCCGTCGGCAAGCTGTACCTTCATCCAATCTCCATTCTTCTGCTCCTGCATGATCGTTACAACCTGGCCCCTGTTCACTGCATTGATCCATTTAAAGGCCCCCTTCCGGTCGGTCGGCTGGTCTCTCAGGCCGGTGGATACCAGGGATACTCCTTCTTTCTTGCAGCCGAAAAAAAATAAAAACAGGACACATGCGATACCGAGAAACACTCTTTTTTTCATGTCATGAATTCCCTTATAAATCCTTTCTCTGACCTCACCCCCCGGCCCCCTCTCCCATTAAGAAATGAAAAAAGGAGAAGGGGAGTCTAAGGATGAAGCCTAATGCTTCGAAAACCCTCTCCTTTCTTCCGAGATTAATGGGAGAGGGTGCGCAGAGCGCGGGTGAGGTCGTCTCTGCAAGAGCATATTTTTAGACAAGCTCACCCCTCTTATAAAAATAAATAAGCACCAATATCTTGTGTCAATAAAAATATCTCGATATAAACCGGTTCAGTCCGGCCTTGTAAATCCCCATGGATTCAATGAATCCGCTATTATGCAAGCCGTGAATGATCAGAAACTCTTTCGGCTGTCGCGCATGCTCGAAAATACGCGTGCCCAGCATATAGGGAACAATATCATCGTCGGGGCTGTGTACAACGAGGACCGGGCACGTGACGCGGGCGATATAGTTTTCCGTGTTATATGCATTTCCGAAAATTATCCGGCCGGGCGCGAACGGATAGTGAAAATCGGCGACATCGGCGATCCTGGTGAAGGTGGATTCAAGTATGAGAGCGCCGGGTTTATACTTTTGCGCAAGCCAGGCCGCAATAGGACCGCCGAGGGATCTGCCGATCAGAATAACCTCATCAGGGGAGATCTTTTTGACTTTGAGAAGATAATTCCATGCAGCATCAACATCCCGGTATGTCCCCTCCTCTGTAGGGGTGCCGAGGCTTCGGCCGTATCCCCGGTAATCGAACACCATCGTATTCAGGTTCATTGAATGGAAGATCACTATCGTGTCCAGAAGGAATGATATATTGCCGCCGTTCCCGTGACAGAAGAGGAGCGTGGCCCGCGCCGATTGCGCAGGAACCCACCACCCGTTCAGCATAACATCGTCCCCGGTTTTGAAGCTGACATCCTCATAAGCCAGGCCGACTGCGGACGGATAGGAGACTATATGCTTATGAGGATAAAAAATAAATTCATTCTTGATGCGGCAGCCGGCCAGCAAAAAGGAGGCGATCAGTACGACCGCCGGTGCGGACATATATCTATCTTTTATCCTATTCATCCTGCCAAAAACATCCTTGGTTCCGACCAATCACGGTTTACGATAATTATTTCTTGCACAATATCAATATATTTTTATGCATGGAGATTAAAATATTCATCAATTTAATGCTTTATTTATTTGCATCTTTGCCTTTTTAAGGTACGTATAATGAAAAAATGGATCAAAAAAACAGAGCGGGAATTATTCAATCAAAGAGCTTTCTCGCTCAAGGATATCGAGTGCTATCATCCTGACAAGCACGTCAGCCATTCATTTTTCACGCTCATCACCCCGGATTGGACAAACATTATCGCGGAAACCGACGATAATCGATTCATCACGGTGAAACAGCACCGTCTGGGAACCGATGAGATCACGCTGGAAACGCCCGGAGGGCTTGTGGAAGTGGATGAGTCCCCGGAAGAGACCGCCGTAAGGGAGCTGAGAGAGGAAACCGGTTATGAGGCGGGAGAGATCCATCTTTTAAAAAAGCTGTCCGTCAATCCAGCGATCCTGAACAATTATATATACATCTTCTACGCCAGGAACTGCAAAAAGATACACGATCAGAGACTCGACATTGCCGAGGATATCGAAGTGCACACCTTCACCAGGGACGAGATCGCGGACATGTTGAGAATCGGCGTCATCAATCACTCTATCATCGTTGCGGCATTTTACCAGTACTTCCTGTCGGAATGGAGCGGGGTTGTAGGGAACGAGAGCTATCTGCGGAAGATCCTGGCATAACATCGGAGCGGCCGGGAAGCACCGGGATCACCCCTGAGCGGGGAATATTAAAACCGTGCCCTCTTGCAGTAAATCACGCGGACACGCCGCCGCCTATTTGACGCCGGATTGCCCGCATTCGGGCGGCAATGAACGTACATCTTCGGTCAGGATCGACAGGCAGAGTATCTCAGAATCATTGAGCGGCTCATACAGAATCAGATACGTCCTGAGACCCAGCCGGTAGGTCAGGCATCCGCTTTTTTCCGCGATGACCCTGTTTATAAACCAGTGGTTCTTGAAGCTCACGCCGATTAAGCTGGACTGCGGATGAAACACGACCATGCCGTCCGTATCAACCACATAATAAAAGCCGGTGGCGCCGACCCTTATATTCTTGAGCTTATTTATATTGGCCCGGTCGCGGGTGATATCATTTTTTATTGAAGCTGTTTCGGTTTTTATTCCGTCTACGGTTATGAGGCGGCTGGTGGCGCAGCCGGTAACAATGAGGGCGAGAAGCATACAGATTGCAGCGGGAAATTTATTGCCGAACATAGGATGGTTCCCTTTCCATAAAAGGAAGCGCTGATAACTTTGAATGTCAAGAAAGAAATTCATTGCGATATTATCCTTGACTGAATCTGTATTAAGGCTTTATGAACAGCCTCAAGACGAAAATTATGCCAATCATCGCATCGTTCATCACCGGCCTGTTCGCCGGAAGCTTTTTTTATACCCTTGCTCTCCGCTATTCAAGCGGCGAAATCAGGAAAAAAGCTTTTAAAGCGCTTTTTTCCCGGTCGCGATGCCCGTCGTGCGGCGCCACCGTCCACCCGCTCTACATGGTTCCCGTCATCGGCTATCTTATTCTCAAGGGGCGGTGCAAAACGTGCGGGAGCACTATCTCACCGTGGTATCCGGTTTCGGAGATCATATACGGGACCCTTGCCGCCCTGCTCGCCGCCAAGCTCGGGATCAACGCTTACGGCATCAATATATTTCTGCTGGCAGGGTCCGCGCTCTGCATATCCATAGTGGACTTAAAGACCCTGACTATCCCCAATTCACTGGTCATCGCCTTTGCCGCTCTCTCCATATATCCGATTATCCTCAACAGCGATATCAAGGACAACCTCTTCGGTTTCCTCTTGCTTCTGGCGGTCTTTATCGTGATTTTGCTCGTGTTCCCCGGATCCTTCGGCGCAGGGGATGTGAAGCTCGCCGCGGCAATCGGGCTTCTTTCCGGTTTCGAGCTTTCCATCGTCATCCTGGAGATCGCGCTCGTCACGGGCGCCTTGTCCGGCATCGCGTTTGCGCTAAAAACAAAGCAAAGCCTCAGGACGAAAATTCCCTTTGCCCCGTTTCTGGCCATCGGGCTTATTGTTTCTTTTTTATACGGGAGGGAGATGCTTCTCTTCTATTACCGGCTTATTTACTGACCCGGCTTCCGGCGCTCCGCATATTCCTTCAGCGTTTCGCAATATTTTTTAAATGCAGCCATTAATTTTTTCGTATACAGCAGATACACCACAGAGGCCAGCGGGCCGTGGAATTCCTCATAGTTCACAAAGTGCGTCATCGCATCGCCTGACGGCTCGCATATCTGCCATCTGAAGCTGCGGATCCCGGGCCTCCCCCGGGTACGGGAAGTTCCCATGCACAAGCGGAACCTGCCCGGATCGACGGCGAGGATTGCGGAGCATTTATCGTGATCTCCACGCGTATCTGTTTCACTGTTTAAGCGCCTTTGCTATTCCGTTCCCGGCCGGGTTTTCGATCACGCCCTTGTCCGTGATTATCGCGGCGATATTCCTGGCCGGCGTCATATCAAACGCCGGATTCCGGATAAATACCCCCTCCGGCGCTATCTGCTTGTCGCCGATATAGGCCACCTCGTCGACGCCCCGCTCCTCGATCGTAACCTCATCGCCGGTCTTGGTGGCTGGATCGAGCGTCGAAACCGGCGCGGCGACGTAAAAGGGAATCTTATGCTCCCGCGCCAATACCGACAGGGTATAGGTGCCGATCTTATTCACCACATCGCCGTTTGCCGTGATCCGGTCCGCCCCCACGATCACCTTTTTAATCACGCCGGTACGCATAAAATGCCCGGACATCGAATCGGTGATGAGCGTAACCGGGATTCCGTCCCGGACAAGCTCCCATGCGGTGAGCCGGGCGCCCTGAAGATACGGCCTGGTCTCGCAGGCATACACCTGAATCTTCTTTCCCTCTTCTATCGCGCTCCGTATCACGCCGAGGGCGGTGCCGTACCCGCCCGTGGCGAGCGCGCCCGCGTTGCAGTGCGTCAGCACCACGTCTCCGTCGTTTAAAAACCTGCTTCCGTTTTTGCCGATGGTCTTGTTCGCTTCAATATCCTCGGCATAGAGCGCAAGCGCCTCTTTTTCCAGGAGCTGCCGGATATCGGCTATATCCCTCCCCTCGTTGATTTTCTTCTTCATCCGGCTGATCGCCGCAAAGAGATTGACCGCGGTCGGCCGGGTTGCGGCGAATTGATCGCACGCCTTTATCAACTCATCCCTGAAATTAACGAGGCTGTCGGATATGACATGCTGCGCCGCAAGGGCGATCCCCATGCCGGCCGTAATCCCGATAAGGGGAGCCCCCCGCACTTCCATGTACCGAATGGCGTCGACAAGGTCGCTGAAATGGCGGTAGGTATGATAAACCTCCTCCCCGGGGAGAAGCCGCTGGTCCAAAATCGTAACTGAATCTCCATTCCATTTAATAGAAAACATAACAGAACCTCCGCTCACGGATTGATTTTAATCCGTACTTTCAATGGATATCATTTCGCTCAACCCGGTATTTCCTGAGCCGCAACCGGTTACCCTTCTCGTTCCAGCTCACCTCGTCCATATGGATCCGGATAATGAGAAGACCCCTGCCGCTGTTCTTGAAAAAATTCTCGGGGTCCCGGGGGTCGGGAAGGGCATTATAGTCAAACCCGGGACCATCATCCTCGATGATGTATTCGACAAAGTCCCGGTTGAGCTCATAGCTGATGGTGACCGTTCTATTCTGGAAGCGCTCGTCTGATTTTCTTCTGGCTATCTCTTCGTTGTATCCCTTGACGCCCAGCTCCTCCCTTATGGATGAGGGGATATCCAGGCAGCCGTGATACATGGCATTGCTCATGGCCTCCTGAATCGCAAGGGAGATATTCTCGGCAGAGGTGCTGTTGCAGAGGCCGGCGGGCACGAGATTCTTTGTAAGATGGTAGGAAATGGCGTTGATAATCGATTCGTCAACCGGGATCGTGTAACAGGCTTTTTCATTCACCACGTATTGGGCGAAGCTCTCCGCGATCTTCTTCTCATACTTACGGCTGAGTATCCCCCGCACCGAGGACGCTACCTCATTGATATCAAAAGGCTTGCGGATAAAATCGCTGGCGCCGTACCGGAGGGCACGAATCGCGTCCTCCACGTTTCCGTGGCCGGTAATGATGAGCACCGGGATCGGCTCCTCGAGCCCGTGAATGCGCCGGAGAAGCTCGATGCCGTCCATCTTCCTGAGTTTGATATCAGTGATGATCAGATCGATCCTTTCGCCGTTTTTTAAAAGATAGAGGACATCCTCGGCCTTTTCAATGGTTATGACCTTGTACCCGAGACGGGACAGCTTCTTCTGAAGCGAATAACGGATGACCTCTTCATCATCAACGACGAGTATTTTCGCCGAATTGTCAATCATCGATCTTTTTTATCCGCTCCCCGTTGCCGAGGATCAAATGGCCCAGCTTGTCTCTTTTGGTCCGCAGATACGCCATATTCTCCTCGCGGGGCATCACCTCAATGGAGACGCGCTCCACAATCTCCAGGCCGTATCCCTCAAGGCCGATGACCTTCTTTAGATTGTTGGTGAGAAGCCGGATCTTATGAAGGCCCAGATCGACCAGTATCTGCGCACCGATGCCGTAATCGCGCAGGTCCGGAGGGAACCCAAGCTCGATATTGGCCTCAACCGTATCCATGCCGTTATCCTGAAGATGATAAGCCTTGATCTTGTTGCCCAGTCCTATGCCGCGGCCCTCCTGCCGCATATAAACGATAACGCCCTCGCCTTCCCGGTCGATCATCTCCATGGCCCGATGAATCTGGGTGCCGCAGTCGCACCGAAGCGATCCGAACACGTCTCCGGTAAAACACTCCGAATGCACGCGCACCAGTATATTCTCCTTGCCCTCAACATTGCCCTTGACCAGGGCCACGTGTGCGGCGTCGCCCACTTCAGTCTGATACGCGATGATGGTGAAGTCTCCGTAGATGGTGGGGAGCACAGCCTGGGACACGCGGCGGACAAGCCGCTCCCTGTGCTGGCGGAATTTTATGAGATCGGCTATGGTTGCGATTTTCAGATTATGCTTCTCCGCGAATTTGTCCAGATCCGGTCTCCGCGCCATGGATCCGTCTTCGTTCAAAATCTCGCAGATAACGCCGGCCGGCTGGAGCCCCGCAAAATTTACCAGGTCCACGACCCCTTCAGTGTGGCCCGCCCGTACCAGCACTCCTCCCTTGCGCGCTGCAAGAGGGAAGACATGGCCCGGCTTCCTGATATCCTTCGGCGTGGTATAATCATCGATAAGAACCTGAACGGTCTTGGCCCGGTCATGGGCGGATATGCCGGTGGTGGTTCCCTCTCGAGCGTCGACCGAGACCGTGAACGCAGTGCCGTACTTGTCCTGGTTATCCTCAACCATAAGATCAAGGCCGAGCTCCTTAGCCCGCGTCGCCGTCATGGGAACGCAGATAAGCCCCCTTCCGTGCGTGACCATGAAGTTGATGACCTCAGGCGTGCAGTATTCCGCGGCAATCACGATATCTCCCTCATTTTCTCTTTCCTCATTGTCAACGAGGATGACCATCTGACCCTTGCGGATCTCCTCGATAATTTCCGGAATTGGGCAAGACTTCATATATATACTCCCCGGAGCTGTCCGATACGCTTGTAGCCTATTGTATCAGTATGTGCATTAATAAAAAATGCTCTTATATAGTCAAGATATTTATAACGGATATCGCTTCCAGAGCACACCCATAATCCATCTACCGGGCGATAGAGTCAAGAATCTCGCAGATCTCTTCCCTGCTGTTTGATCCGACCAGCCTCTTTCTTATCTCCCTGGCTCCCCTGAACTCATGGATATACCGAACCAAATGTTTTCGCATGAGTACGATCCCCCGGAGGCCGTAATAGGCGATCATCAAGTCCAGGTGTTTTTTTATCTCGTCGATAATCTCCTGCACGGACGGCTTTCTGCCGGAAAAAATCCATGGATTTCCGACAGCTCCCCTGCCGATCATCACAGCCGGACACCCGGAAAAGCCCATCCGCTCCAGCGCTCCGGCATGAGTGCGGATGTCTCCGTTGCCCACAATGGGAACCGAAGAGAACTCGGCGATCTTTCGGATCACATCCCAATCAGCCCTGCCCCCGTACTGCTGGTCGCGGGTCCTGCCATGGACGATTATAAGGGATACGCCGCCGTCTTGCAGGGCCTTGACCGTATCAATATAATTGAGGGAACGATGATCCCAGCCGATCCTGATCTTTGCCGATACCGGAATCCTCACCCGCTTCACCATGCCGGCGGTGATATCAAAAATATTTTTCGGGTCCAGGAGCAGGGCCGCGCCCGAGCCTGATCCGCAAACGCGCCGCACCGGGCATCCCATATTTATATTAATCATGTCCGGCCGTAGCTCCTCAACGGCTGCCGCGGCTTCAGATATGACTGCCGGGCTGTTCCCGAAAATCTGAATCGCAAGAGGCCGCTCCTCATCGTGGAAAGCAAGCATATCCATGGTCTTCCGGTTTGCCCGCACGATCCCCTCGGCGGATATGAGCTCCGTCATCACGAGGCCGGCGCCGTGCCTGCGCGCGATTCTCCGGAAGGGGGGATCGGTGAATCCTGCAATGGGCGCAAGCATCAGGGGACCGGCGACGGTTATTTTTCCAATCTTAATCATAGCGAGGGTGCCCGGGCACACACCCTAATATAGGGGTCTATTGAATCAATTAATATTCTTACTATGAGACATTTTCCGTCATGGCTTGGTTAAAGGCCGGTTTCAGAAAAGGGGGTCAGAGCATGCCAACTCAAGGGATCAGAGCATTCTAACATGCAACACGAGGGTCAGAGCCTGTTTCTCCTGTTTTGCAGCCAGCGTCCAGGGGGGTCAGAGCCTTTCCAACACGCTTGCATGGCAATTATGAAAAATTTTTTTATAATTTCTATCCTTATTCGTATATCAAATAATGAATGTAGGGGCGTATCATGACGCGCCCCTACCAGGGGTGACCCCTATGCTGGCGAAAACCATATCATTCGGCATATATGGAATCGATGCGCGCATCATCGAGGTGGAGGTGGATATCATCCGCGGTCTGCCGAACTTCACCATTGTGGGCCTGCCGGACTCTACCATCAGAGAGTCCCGGGAAAGAATCCGATCCGCTATAGAAAATTCAGGGTTTGAATTCCCGCCCAGAAATTTTGTCGTTAACCTGGCGCCCGCGGGATTTAAAAAACAAGGGGCCAATTTCGATCTTCCCATTGCAGTTTCCATACTGAGCGCAACGGGCCAGACGGATGTCGATCCGTCATCAATACCTCTGGTTGGAGAGCTCTCGCTTGACGGAAGGGTAAAGCTGGTTCGGGGAGTGATATCCATGACCATCGCTATTTATAAAAGCGGATACAGGTCGGTTATCATCCCGTATGAAAACCGGCATGAGGCAACTGCAATAGCCGAGATGAAGGTCTATCCGGTTAAAACTCTGGAAGAAACCCTCATCGTCCTCAAAGGCAGGGGCACGGTATTTACGGGAAACATCACTGCTTCGGACGAAGCCCGGAAGGGATGCAATTTTTCAGATGTAAAAGGCCAGGAAACGGCAAAACGCGCGGTTGAGATCGCCGCAGCCGGCCACCACAATATACTTCTGTACGGCTCTCCCGGATCGGGCAAGACCATGCTGGCAAAGCGTATACCCTCGATCCTGCCGCCGCTCGGGAAAAACGAGGCGATTGAAACAACCATGATCCATTCCGTCGGCGGCGAGCTCAAATCAGACGGAGGACTCATCACCATGCCGCCGTTCCGCTCGCCCCACCACACCTCATCGGACGTCGCGCTGGTAGGAGGCGGAACCATCCCATCCGTTGGGGAGGTATCTCTTTCCCATAACGGAGTGCTTTTTCTCGATGAATTCGTTGAGTTCAGAAACAACGTGATCCAGGCGCTGCGGCAGCCGCTCGAGGATTATGAGATCACGGTCTCGCGGGCCTTCGGAACCTTCAAGTTCCCGGCTGACTTCATGCTCGTGGCGGCAAGCAATCCCTGCCACTGTGGGTACCTGTTTGACGGCGAAGTTCCGTGCGCCTGCCCTCCGTATAAGGTTAAGAGCTACTTTCAAAAAATCGCCGGCCCGGTACTGGACCGGATCGACATCGAGGTGCTGGTAAGCCGCGTCCCCCACAAGGATCTCCTTAATAACGGCTCATACGAAGACTCGGCTTCCATAAAGAAACGGATTGTCGCGGCGCGGGAGATACAGGCAAGACGTTTTCAAAACAGCCTGACGCGTTACAACTCACGGATGACCCAGGAGGAGATCCGTGATCACTGCCGCCTTGCAGCCGATGCGGAAGGCGTGCTTGAGACAGCGGTTAAAAAAACAAATATTACCGCGCGGTCGTTCTTCAAGATCCTCAAGACGGGCCGCACCATAGCGGATCTTGCAGGCGCGGATATCATTGAAAAAAGCCATATACTTGAGGCGCTGTCGTACAAGAACCTGCATAGGAATTATAATGTGTAACTCCGTCCCTCATCATGATTTCCCGCACAAATCTATGCTCACCTCCTCTTGTAGAAATTGAGCATATATTCCTCAGCCGCAAAAGCGTCCAAGGGGACTGAAAAATAATAGCCCTGGCCGTAGTCGCAGTCGAGCTCCCGCAGCATGTTCAGGTGCTGGACTTCCTCAACGCCTTCGGCGACCACCTTCATCCTGAGATTGTGAGCCAGCCCGATGACCGAGCGCACGATTTGCTCGCTCTGCTCGTCCATGTGCATCCAGCGGACAAACGACTTGTCGATCTTGACGGTGTCCACGATGAAGTGCTGCAGATACGTCAGGGAGGAGTAGCCGGTCCCGAAATCATCCATGGAGATCGGATGCTTGTTGGATTTAAGCCGCAGGAGTTGAAAGTTCGCAGCCTCTATGTCAGCCATGAAAGCGCTCTCGGTGATTTCAAAAACGATATTCTCGGGGTTCACTCTGTGTTCCTTGATGATCACGGCGATCCCGTCCGAGAGTTCAGGATGAATGAATTGGTTTCCGGAGATATTGATTCCGATCCTGATCGGCTCGTTAAAGATGAATTTTTTCTCCCATGATATGAGCTGCCTCACCGCCTCCTCTATGATCCAGAACCCGAGCGGTATTATGAGCGGGAGCCGCTCCGCCAGGGGTATGAATTCAAACGGCGGCACGAGCCCGCGCTCAGGGTGATTCCAGCGTATGAGAGCCTCGAAGCCGGTCATCCGCTCTTCATCCAGGGCTATGATCGGTTGATAGTAGAGCTGGAATTCGTTATGGTCGAGCGCCCGGTACAGCTCCTGCTCCATCTGGAGCTCGGCCTCACTCTGGTGTCTTACGCCTCCGAAAATCTCCGGTTTGAATATCCGCTGCGCCAGCATATTTCTTTTCTGCATGGCCTCGGATAAGGTAAGGGATAGATTCATCGAATTATGCAGGATGGATATGATGAATTGAACCAGTTTAGCGGGAGTAATATTCATGGAATAGGGCAGATCGCGATAGTTGAAATTAATCGACACGGGAGGTCCGTCGCGAATGATCACATGGTCATGTTTAAGGATATCCCTTATGCGTGATGTCAGATACTCGGTTTCAAAAGGTGGCATTATTGAGTGGTAGATGCCTTGTCCCAGCCACTGGAGAAAATAATTAATATCAGTCGTTGTGGGAACAACGACGAAGGGAATCCCCCGCTCGTCGACTCTCTTTCTAAAATCGCATAACAGGTTGTTATCGGTAATCATCTGACTGCTGGCCCTGCAAAGAATAATATCAGGCTTGAAGTTCTCAAGAGCGGCGGATGCGCCTCCTTCATTTGTCTCTACATGCACCTTGAATCCGTTATCGGCCAGCGTGTCCCGGATGACGCTCTTATTGGAAAATGCCGGATCCAGTATCAAGACGCTGAAGGTTTTGTCGGGCATAGTATTTACGCTTGGAAATAGATAGTACGGATATATAACGGCGCAGGGCACCATATCATATTCATCTGCTGCCGTCTATGTTTTTTTGTATATACGGCAGCAGATTTTCAGACCATGATTCCGGCGCCGTCAATCCTTATATCGTATGCATCGGACCAAACGCTTGTTAGCAAAATGCAAAAGGGGGACCGGCGCCTGGATGCACTTCTTTATCCTGATCGGACATCGCGGATAAAACACGCATCCCGTGGGCGGGCTCGTTATTGAAGGAACCATGCCGGGTATGGTCGCGAGCTCGCTCCGCGGATCGCCGATCCGCGGGATTGCCTTAAAAAGCCCTCGGGTGTAGGGATGACCCGGCTTCTTGAATATATCAATGCTTCGGCCGTACTCCGCGATCTCTCCGGCGTACATGATCGCAATCTCATCGGCAATATTCGCCACTATCCCCAAGTCATGCGTTATGAGCAGAAGGGACATTTGCCGCTCTTCCTGAATCTTCAGCAGCATCTCAAGAATCTGAGCCTGTATCGTAACGTCAAGCGCGGTGGTGGGTTCATCGGCGATCAGAATCGAGGGAGAGGCGGAAAGCGCTATGGCGATCATCACCCGCTGGCGCATGCCGCCGGAAAACTCGTGCGGATAGGAATTATATCGTTTCCCCGGATCCGGAATGCCCACGCTCTTCAATAACTCAATCGAATATTCCCGTGCTTCCCGCTTGGACATCCGGAGGTGGAGCATTATGCTTTCAGAAATCTGATAGCCGATTGAGAATACGGGATTAAGTGAGATCATCGGCTCCTGAAAGATCATGGCGATCTCCTTTCCCCTGACCTTTCTTATTTCATCATCATCCATTCGGAGTATGTCGCGTCCCTGATAGAGTATCCGTCCGGAATCTATAATACCGGGCTGCGGCACGAGCTTCAGAATCGCGTAGGCGGTGACCGATTTCCCGCATCCCGACTCGCCTACAAAGCCGAGAGTGGAGCCCTTATAAAGCGTAAAAGACACGTCCCGCACAGCCAAGATGTCGCGCCCGCCCGACGGGAAGCGCACGCCGAGGTTTTGGACATCAAGTATCGCTGTCATATCTGATCTCTCTCTGCATTGTACCTATTCTGTCGAATCTCAAGTAATGATATCCGATAGCGGGTCTGCTGTCAAACTCAAAAAAGCATTGACTAAATCCATACGAACGGAAATGTGATTCCCGAGAAATGATGCCATGGAATTCAAGCAAAAGCAACCCCTCTATATCCTGGAAGAGATAGCGTTCATTCTGCGGAGTGAAAAGGGATGCGCCTGGGACAAAAAGCAGACGCCCCTGACGCTGCGCCCATACCTGATAGAGGAAGCGTACGAGCTGTATGACGCAATCGAGAAGGGAGACGCGGATCATGTCAGGGAGGAGCTCGGCGACCTCCTGATGCAGATATATTTGCACGCCCAGATAGCGCGTGAGAAAAACCAGTTCACCATTGATGACGTGGCGCGAGCCATTATCGATAAAATCATTCATCGGCACCCCCACGTGTTCGGAGACGAAGAGATCAATGACGCCGATGAGGTCATTCGCAGATGGGAAAAAATCAAAAAAAAAGAAAAAGGGGACGGGAGATCTCTGCTCGAAGGCGTGCCGCTTCATCTGCCGGCCCTTCTTAAGGCGTACCGCGTACAGCAGAAGGTTTCCCGCGTGGGATTCGACTGGGAGCGGATTGAAGATGTTTCATCAAAACTTGATGAAGAAGTGATGGAACTGAAGAAAGCCCTTGAATCAGCGGACAAGGGAAAGATTGACGAGGAAGCGGGCGATATCCTCTTCAGTATCGCAAATATCCTCAGGTTTATCAACATAAATCCCGAGGAGGCGCTTTTAAAAACCATAGACAAATTCATCGCCCGGTTTAATGACATCGAGAAAAGAGCACATCAAATGAAAAAAAATCTCGAGGATATGGATATCGCAGAGATGGAATTGCTATGGAAGGAAGCCAAGGACCACGTTTGAACCGTTTATGTCATGGCAGGATCAATGTTCTCTGACAGCCGTGATCTCCTCGTATATACGCTGCATATCCGGAAGGGCGATCTTCCCGCCGCCGAACTTGAATCTATGAATCTCATCTCGTATCTTATTTAATGAACTCTCGATTCTGTCCGGAGCCGGAGCGTCAAGCTCTTTGAGCGACTGGTCAATCCACTTCTCAGCCACTTTGAGAAAAAAATCGCCGTCTCCGCGTTGGAGGCAGCCGGCCAGATCGGCTTGGTAATCGCATCTTTCTTCTTTACGCCGATCATTATAAGCTTCTTCATCAATGGGACCGCTTTCGGAAACTATGGCTAACCGCTTCCGTTCCCATAGTATTACAAAAAAGATAGTACCGGCAAGGGCAAGCGCGATAAACACAAAATATAGCGGATTAAAATCAATCCTGTTGTCGCCTTCTCTGTCAAAATCAAAGCCTGATCTGCTCCCGTCACTCTTTGCTGAAAAAGAGACGTTCCGGGAGCGAATGGTTTCGTACCTGCCTTTTGTTGGGTCAAAAAAAGAAAATTTTACCCCCCCTGCGTCTATACTTCCCGGTTTTTCCGGGATAAGGGTATAGATAAATTTCCTGCTTCCGGTGATGTCCCAGCCGTCGATTTTTATGGAGCTTTCACCTTCCTCTGATATGATCTTGAGGCCGTCCATCTCCTTTTCCAACAGGGGGCGGGTCATGGTGATCAGGTTTCCGCTCCCCTCCAGCGTGACGGTGACTCTTTTTTCCTCATAAATCTTTACCGGATCATTGGTATATTCAACGCGGAGAGTAAACCTGCCGATATCTCCATGGAAGTCCGCCGGCATGCCTTGCCGAGGCAAGGGAAGTATGGCGAGCGGCCTGGTTTCAAAATTGAGTGTTTTTGTTTGAAAAAAATCAGGAAAATTGAATCCGAAAAAATTACCTGGCCGGCTGCCGGCCATCGGGTTTTCCATGGAAAAAACCGCATCGCCGCCGCCAACCTGGTAGGCGCCGGGTCCGGCCGGAATAAGGGCATATGAGGCTACTCGGATCTTCTCATATTCCGATTGACGATTCTGCGATGTGCCGCTGTCAAGATCATCGATCCGCTTGATAACAAACCCTTTCGTATCGGGAAGATGCTCGAAATACCGCATGGTCGCCTTGATCCCGGATGTCCGGATATAATATCTCATAACAACAGGCTGTCCGACGTACGCTGCCGCAGCGGAAAGCTCGACAGAGGGTACGACATCAATGCCTGTTCCGGCCGAGCGTGATCTTTCAGATGAAACCGCCAGCGTTACTCCACGCGACTGGAGTGTGTCTTCCCCGCGCTTAAATACAAATCCCGGGATCTGATATCTTCCCTTCTTCAAGGCACTTACCATAAAAAGGAACTCAACGCCGGAGGAGGATCTGCCGTTGATAATTTGCAAACTTTGCTGCATGCAGGCGTATTCTATTTTCAAGCCCGGGACTGAGGGATATTTCAGAGGCTCTACGCCGGACAGATCGCCGGGGAGCTTAACTCTCAGATAGACGCTCTCGCCGACCTCAATAAGCCCTTTATCAAGCTCAGCCTCAAGCAGAGTGGCATTGGATTGAATGCTGAAGTTCACCATAAGAGCTGCAAACAAAAGTATCTTACCAGAATTTATCAAGCTTCCTCCTTTGATCGGCATCTCCCTTTCGTCGGTGAACAGGATTCTTCTGTAAGGAGCGTAAAATATTTTTAATCTGCTCGTGGTTCATCCCGCTCGAATTATTCAATGTGCGTCCCTCCCGGTCCATGCTGTTTGGTCTATCGCTCCGCTTGTCGTTCTGCGGAGATTTGTTTTTATTTTGTTTATTATTCTTATTGCCGCCTTTATTTTCATCATTCTTTTGATTTCTTTGGTCATTGGCATGTTTCAAAAGGTATTCAATATTCTTTTTTGCCTTGGCATAGTGCGGATCGATCTTAAGGGAATTTAAATAAGCCTGGAAAGCTTCCCGGTAATTGCCTTGCTTCAGATATGTATTACCGATATTAAAAAAAGCCTTCTTCTGCACATCACGATCATCAGATTGGACAGCCTGCTGAAAGCTTAAAACGGCATTATCATAATCCCTGAGCATATAATCCGCATCCCCCTCGTTAAATGAAAGCCTTTTCAAATCATTGTCGCCGGGAACATACTCATGAGCCTTCCGGTAATACTGCTTGGCATCATTATACCTCTGCTCCCCATATTCTTCATTGCCCCTTATTACCGCGTCACGGTATGGATCGAGCCAGGCAATGAACTGGAGCGACAAAATAAAGACACCGATCATGTACATGAAAGGTATATCTCGCATTGAACGGCTCATTGAATCATAACTATAGTCAATTTAGATATTTATCTATGAAAAAAGTTACTCTGTCACCTTACTTATTGCGGCAGAATCAGGCTCTGACCCCTTGTCTACCTTGTCTAGGCACTTGATACTATCTCTGGTTAAGATATTTACTGCAATTAACTTGCCTTAAGGCTTTGACCCCCTCTATTGATCAGATCAGATCAGATTTGACCACATTTTCTTATTAAATTTTTATACACTCTATTCCATAACTAATTAGGAATAGTAAAAAAAGTTAATTTTTTTACTAATTTCTTCTCCTCAAACGTATAATAATTAGACTAATAAAAATTTAAGGGATAACCAATGCCCAGACCAAGACGAATTTGCTTACCAGATCATACTTATCATGTTACATCTTTATGTATACGAAAAGCCTTCCTGATAAAACAGGATTTCTGGAAGGAAATTCTCCTTGGTGTTATCGATCGTACCTTAAAAAAATATGACTTTGAACTGATTTCATATCAAATTATGGATAACCATTTTCATTTTATCATAAAAACAACACAAAATGGTCCGACAATCTCTCGAATTATGCAATATATTAAAGCACGTTTCGCAGAGATTTATAATAAAAAAATGAATACAACCGGACCATTTTGGAATGAACGATTCAAAGATAAAATCATCGAACATTCTGATAATCCTCAAATGTATTTCAACTGGCTAATGTGGTACCTCGCTTTTAATCCAGTGAGAAATAAGACAGTATCTGATCCCAGGGATTATAAATATGGATGCATTAACTGCTATTTATATGAAGATTATCCGGCACAGGTAAAAATTACTCTCCACAAATATTTTTTAAATCTCGGTGATACATTTAAAGAACGACTTAAAAATTTTTTGTCCTATGAAGAAGCATACAGAAAAAGGCTAGCCTTAGCTATTTAAAAAAAAATTTATCTCTTCTTTGTTTTTTTGTTATCATTTTTAAAATAAATATGAGGTGCGAGTTGAATACAAAATTCTGTCATACTCACTCTATTTAGATTTCGATATAATTGACAATTGCACATAATACTACTTAGTCTATCGGGCATTATTATAAATTGTATGTTTTTCATAGCGTACAAACATAGAGAAGGCTATACATAAAAAGGGTCAGAGCTGAGTCGATCATCGCCTACGCTCCTGAAGCATGAGCTCTGTCGAAAGAAATGCAAGAAGTATAAACGTAAATATCTGGAACTGCTCGCGTGGCTCTTTTATTATACGCGATCCATATTTATTTTTTTGCTGGTCGGAAATTATTTCAAGAATAAAATGAAGGCCGGAAAAACTGTTCGATATGTCAATATAATTTCCTCCGGTATAGCCGGAAATTTTCTTCAGAAATGAGGTATCCTGATATGTCTTAACCAATTTTCCATTATTATCCCGTATATAATTATCGGCATCGGCTCTGACCCCTGGCTTCAGCATTGGAATCACTTCACCCGAAGTACTTCCTATGCCAATGGCGTAGATAGCTACATCCATATCCTTAAGGAGTCCTGCCGCCTCCTCTGCTGATCCTTCATGGTCTTCACCGTCGGTAATAAGCACAAGAATGCGCGACGTGAGTCGCTTATTCTTGAACACCCGGTACGCTTCTCTTAACGCCATTCCGATATCAGTTCCCTTCAGGTAAATTGAATCAGGGGAAGCAGAATCAAGAAACATCATGAACGCGGCATAATCATTGGTGAGGGGACACTGCAAAAACACATCACCTGAAAAGAGGATAAGACCAATCCGATCCCCCTTCAGTGATTCCACGATCCATCGTACAGCGTCTTTTGCGCGCATAAGCCTGTTCGGTTTTACATCCTGGGCAAGCATACTCGGGCTTACGTCAAGAGCAATGAGCAGATCAGAGCCTTCGCTGGTAACTTGCCTCACCTGCTCCCCCCATTGGGGTCGGAGCATCACTATGCCGAATATGATGATCGATAAAATAACCAGAGCTTGTTTGATCCGGGCCGCGGCTTTTGAACCTTTAATAAGATGTTCCCATTCTATGCCCTGCCCAAGCCGGGTTATAACGCGCTCTTTCCAGACCAGATACCAAAAAAATAGGATAAGCGTCAAAGATGATACGCCCACGATATAAAGCAAATATTTATAATTGCCGAGCCAAAACACTGCAAATTCCTCCATAACAGGGGGGTCAGAGCCCTTCTCTGTATAACAAGCTCTCCTCTGGGGTCAGAGCCCTCAAAAAAGAGCCGCTTAAGGCACCTTTCTATAAACTACTGATCGCAAAATAATCTCTAGGGAAAAAACTGCCATTGCAGCGGTCAGAAACCACTGGAACCGGTCATAAAATTCATGGTACTGTTTCATCTCCACCCTGCTCTTTTCGAGCTTGTCGATATCGGCTACATTCTGCCGCAGCACGCCGCTTGAGGTGGCGTTATAATATTTGCCGCCGGTGATGCCGGCGATCTTCTGCAGAGATACATCATCAAGATCCTCCATCATGTACTGCTTCACGAGCGGGATGCCGGTCGGATACGGAACCGGCTTACCCTTTGTCCCAATACCCACGGTGTATATCTTGATTCCCATCTCTCGCGCGGCCTTGGCCGCCGTCTCAGGGTCCATCTGCCCGGTGTTATGCCTGCCGTCCGTAAAGAGTAAGATGATCCTGCTTTTTGCCGTGCTGTCGATCATTCGCGACGCCGACAGGGCAAGAGCGTCGCCGATAGCGGTTCCCTCCGCATGCACAGTCTCAAAATCAACCTCATTGACTATATCATCTATCATATCATGCTCAAGGGTAAGGGGACACTGTAGATAAGGCTCTCCGGCATATACAACAAGGCCAATCCGGTCGCTCTTCCGCTGCGCGATGAAATCCCTTATCACCTGTTTCGACACCGCCAGCCGGTTCCGGGGCTCGAAATCTTCACCGCGCATGGACCCGGACACGTCCATGGCTATCATAATGTCAATGCCCAGGTTCTTGATGCTGGAATAGCTTACGCCCTTTCCGGGACGCGACAGCGCGATGATGAGAAAGAGGATTGACGCAAAGCGCAGAGCCGGGAGAAACCTATACGTTACCGAACGTATCGTATCCCGCCTCCTGATTATGCTTGAAGACGACACGGCAACGGCGGTCTCCCGGTTATAGCGTCTGCCGAACCAGAACCAGAAGAGCACGAGGAGCCAGGGGAACAGCAATCCAAGCATAATAGGGCTTTTAAACTCGAGATTCCACATTGCTCATATCCTCTGAAATGTACTTCGCAAGCGCCACGGTAGCAGCAAGATTGGCATGAAGCGCTTCTTTAGAAGGCGTAAACTCCGCGAATTTAGACAGATCCCACAGGTTCAGGCTTCGCATTATCGCGTGAAAGTGCGCATCATACAACTGCCTCGTGAATATACCGGTTAACATTTTTTCGATCTCATAGCTGGTCATCTCAATGGCGTCAAAACCGAATTGAAGGGATAAAAACTTTCGGAATATCAAGGAGATGCCGAACACGAAATCTTCAATCCTCCCCTCATCAATCAGCTCCTCTCCGCCGAACGCGTTAACCTCATTCATGAAGATATCTACCGGCGGTATGAGGGTCAGAGCCTGTTTCTTGACGTCATGCATTTTTTTAAAACGCCGGTATGCAAAAAATCCAAGGGCTGCTACGCCGATAAGACCCAAAATCAAAAATAAGAGGCGGGTATAATTGCCGCCAAGTTCCACGGGCGGCTCTATGTCCTGAAACTCACCCTTTTCGTTGAGCGGCGTGATCTCAACTGTGGGGATTTTGTATCCGATATTAACGCCGTCGGCTCCTTTGATCTCGATTTCCGGCAGCGAATACGTGCCGGGACGATAATAGGACATCGACACGGACACGGTGATATCGGCCGTGATCTCATCCGAGTGGTCGTTCTTCTTTATCGAATGAATGATATAGAGAGGGACGGATTGGGACGGATCTCTGCTCCTCTCTTCATTCTCGTCAGGCTCTGACCCCTTCCATACTCCCTTCCCATGCTCTGACCCTACCGTGTCCTTTTTATCAGGAAAGTATTCCCGGTTCGACGGCGGGACCAGATTGATATTTTTAAGCCCTTTGCCGGTGATCCTGACTTTGTAGGAGAGCTGGTCTCCTACCGTAGCCTTATCCGGCTTTACCTCTGCAATTATCTTTGGGGTATCTTCCTCCCCCGCAGGGGAAGCAGCGGCCGTGACAGCGAAAAAAATTATTAGGGTATTTATACTTCGATGCATATCTATGTTCTTATAAGCTTTGTCCTGTTTCTTTTTTCAAAAAATTTCAGAATGGGCGCTTCTATCTGCTCGTTCGTGCTCAGGTAAATGGCGTTGAACTCGGCAAGTAGCGGGAATGCTCCCTTTTCAGGAATCGCGTCCGATAGAAAAACTTCATTGTTTTCCAGGTCCACGAACTCGGTGAGGCCGAAAAGCCTCATCTCCCTCTCGAGCGGATCAAAGACCTGTACCGGGATGATATCGTGCCTGCGGGAGAGATGCTTCATCTTCAGCAAAAAGCCTTCATCCGGATTGAGGAAATCGGATATGATGAAGATAATGCTGCGCTTCTTCATGACGCCCCGAATAAAATCAATGGCTCCCGATATGCTGGTCTTCCTGCTTTTGGGCCTGCATTTCAGGATCTCATCAATAATCTTAAGAATGAACTTTCTCCCCTTCTTCGGCCGGATATACTTTTCAACCGAATCAGTGAAGATGCACACGCTCATCCGATCATGATGAATCTGCGCAAGATTCAGAAAAAGCACGGCGACATCAAGGATCATATCCCTTTTGCGCCTGCCGCTGCCGAATTCGGTGGAGCCGGACATATCGATCATGAGCACGACCGACAGCTCCCGCTCCTCAATATACTGCTTCACGAACAGGTTGCGCATCCGCGCCGACACGTTCCAGTCGATGCTGCGGATATCGTCGCCGTACTGATATTCCCGCACGGAATCAAAAACAAGCCCGTGGCCCTTGAACGCCGAATGGTACTCGCCGACAAACAGGGTGGAGAGCTTCTTGCCGGTCGTAAGCCTTATTTTCTTCAGAAGCGCTAATTGCGGGGACTCCAATCAGGGAACCTCCACCGAATCGAAGAGAAATTGTACCACATCCTCCACTGTTTTACCGTCGGCCTCAGCCTCGTAGGAAAGTATGATCCGATGGCGGAGCACATCGGCTCCGATCTCCTTTATGTCGTCCGGCGTCACGAAACCGCGGCCGCGGAAAAAGGCTATGCAGCGGGACGCCTTCATGAGCGCAATGGAAGCACGGGGGCTTGCGCCGTACTCAATGTATTTCTTGAGCTCCTTCTTTGCAGGTTTCCGCGTCTGGCCCACGATGGTCACGATGTAATTGATAAGCTTATCGTCGATATATATTCTTTCTATCAATTCCGTCTTTCTCACGATCTGTTCCCACGAAAGAACCGTGGACACCTTGTCGACACTGATGTCGCCGAAGCGGGTCAATATCTCCCTCTCCTCATGATGCGACGGATAATCCACGAGCGCCTTCATGAAAAAGCGGTCCAGCTGTGCCTCGGGCAGCGGATAGGTACCCTCCTGCTCGATCGGGTTTTCCGTGGCAAGCACCATAAACGGTCTCTCGAGCGGATAGGTCTCTTCGCCGATGGTTACCTGCTTCTCTTCCATTGCCTGAAGAAGCGCGGACTGCACCTTGGCAGGCGCCCGGTTGATCTCGTCGGCCAGAAGCAGGCTCGTGAAAATCGGGCCCTTCTTGGTGAAAAAGTCCATCTCCTTGGGATTATAGATGCGCGTGCCGATAAGGTCCGCGGGCAGAAGATCGGGCGTGAACTGTACGCGCTGGAACCCAGTGTCTATGGCGCGGCTGAAAGACCGTACGGTCAGCGTCTTGGCAAGCCCCGGCAGACCTTCAAGAAGGATATGGCCTCCTGAGATAAAGCAGATGATGATCCGGTCAATAAGCCGCTCCTGACCGATGATCACCTTCGCGATCTCGGATTTTATCGCGGCGATAAAGCCGTTTTCAGACTTTACTTTTTCAGTCAGCTTTTCTATCTCAGCGTAGTCCATAAGCCCCCCGTGATTTCAGGATGAATAAGATTCAGTATGAAAATGAAATTTATAAACGATGCTATTTTGTCTACCAGAAATTATGAAAGGTTACAAAAAGAAAGGTAATTGCCCAATAACCGACAGGTGGGCAGATACAATGAAAGGTGTCTACATTAGAAAGAAAAGGGGCTGTATAATAAGCAAATTACACAGCCCCGCAGAATACTCTCAGTATCGGAATTTACTTTAGAGAAGCGGGAAGCTGGTTACCTGTCCCGCTACAATATACCATACTATGAACATTGCGTTTATGAACGCACCGGCATATACTTGACCCGTTTTTTCATAAAAATAGGTTGATATGAGGCTCACGATAATGAACAGCGGCAACAACTGTATCGCCACGATCACGTACAGAGTCATTTTCGGATGGATGGGGACCATTCCGATAATAAGAAGCGGAACATAGAGCAACAGGAGCAACAGGAGATAGCCCCCGGCCCCCAGAACCGCACTCACGATCATTCTTTTTTTGAATGAAGCATTCGGTGAACGCATCTGCCCCTGCAATACTACCGTGAACATCAGATAATACAGTGCCAGGGGAATGATATACCGCAAAGCTATTTTAAACTGCGTCAAGCTCAATGGTTTGAGCGCCATAACCCACAATCTGAAATCCGTTTTGAAAAAAAAGGCTGAAGCAATATCGGCGAGATAAGCCGTGGCTACAACCAGTAAAGCAAACCACGCGGAAAGCCCGATCTTTTTCCATTCAAGGCCGGAAGAAGTCTTGAGACCGTATGATATTCCATTCCCGCCTTTTTTCTTGTTGGATGCCAGATGCCACACGCTAAAAAATATAAGCGAAAGGACGGCATTGACCACCAGCCAGAACACCAGGTTGTTCGTTACCTTTTGCGGGAAGAGCCACGATGCGTTCCACTTATCCGCCACTAAAACCGTTAACGGAAAATAGGTGACGGTCGGAATTAAAAAGACCAGAACCGCACTGATCCACCACCCTGCGCCGCCCGCGGGCTTCGGATTCTGTGGGCTCTTTTTCAACGAGCTGAAATAGCCGGTTTTCAACATGAGGTCGCCAGCCGCGAACATGAGCAGGATCGCCCCTATCAAGGCTATGAGGGTCCCGATCTCCTTCCAGTACCATATCTGCTTGTCCGGAGCCAGGGTTTGTTCCCCTCCCAAGGTCTTTTGGAACCACTCGATCGCATAACCTATCGCCGCTTGAGAAAGATGATCTCCCGGATGCGTCGTTTTCGGCTGATACAAAACGCGGGCCGTCCCCTTTTCGATTGAGCCGTATATTTTGCCGGGGACGATCGCCTCGTTTACGCCAAAAACTTTTTTGAGCGCATCACTATTCACTACATCGCGAGCCTTCAATACCTCCCACATGAGCATCGAAAATTCATCATAGGTACTGAATACTAAAGCCAGGTTTTTGGGAAAGGTAGTGGTTCCCGGTACCGGTATGTATTTTTCTGAATATTTCGTTTTTGTGCTTGATCCTTCGAGAACCATCGCCCGGTAATCGTTTGGGCGCACCTTTGCAGCTATGACTGAAGCCCATCCGCCCATGGAATGGCCTTCGAGGCCGATTCTGCTTTTATCGACGAAATCAAGAGTCCGGAGATACGCGAGGCCGTCAAAGGCGCCGTACGCATTTGCGCCAACCGGCGGGTCTGAGTACCCGTGCCCGCTCTGATCGAGCTCAAGAACAACCCAGCCCCGGCGCGCGAATTCTATCGCGAATCCAGACTGCGTCTCGCGTGAATTGATGTACCCATGTATTGCGAGAATGCCGGGGGCCGGGGTCTTCGGCGTGGCATTTTTCGGAATAAATAGAAGACCGCTCATGATCATACCCCCGGTTCCGGCAAAACGAACGTCGCGAACCTTGACCTTGCAGAAATCATTTTGTACCAGATTCGCGATTACTCCGCCGACGAGGATCATAATAATCGAAACCAGCAAGAGTATCTTCCCCTTCATTAAATCTACCCCCTTTTTTATAAATTTTGTCATTATCAGATATGGATTATTATACAATGTCAACTCATTAATGCTTATGAAGAATCCGGCATCGCACTTTATGACCGATGCATGGATGGAGGCATCCGGGGTGCAGAATCCTGCGGCATTCGGCTGCTTCCCCAGATTTTTACAGTTGTCAAGAGAAGCGAAGACCATATCCCTGGAAGAGACGATACGCAAAATGACCGGGGCGAACGCGGAGCGGTTCAATATAAAGGATCGCGGGGTGTTGCGGCAAGGCCTTGCAGCCGATATAACCGTATTCAACGGGGATACGGTAAGGGATAATACCTCGACTTCCGGAACAGCAGCGCCACCTCAGGGTGTTGAAGAGGTTTTTATCAACGGCGTTCATGTCGTTACAAAAGGAAAGATCAACAGCGCATTACGGCCGGGAAAGGTTGTACGGTAAATAAAAAACCCGATTAATACAATCGGGCTTTTCATGGCTAAGGTTTATAAAATACGGTTATATTATCGAAACTTGAACGGCCTTGGGGCCTTTCTCGCCTTGTACTATCTCAAACTGTACTTCTTGACCTTCGGGAAGTGTTTTAAAACCCTCACCAATAATGCTGGAGTGATGTACGAAATAATCCTTTCCATCACGAGAGGTAATAAATCCAAAACCCTTCTGGTCATTAAACCATTTGACTTTGCCTTGTGTCATACTGCTGACTCCTGTAATTTTGTTACGGGATGAAACCCCTTTTAGATAAGCTAAAATACTACTATGAAAATTACCTTAAAAAAATAGGGTATGATTATAGAAGAATTTAAAGTGCTTAATCTTTACAGACATTTTAAACACAAACCCGAATATTGTCAAGACTTTAATGCGTAATCTTCACTATCTGGACCTTCTTCTCTTTTCCCTTAATCTCAAGCGGAGGAATTTCAGTCACAGTATATTTTTTCTTTGTCTGCTCAAAAAGCTCCAGCGACGCGAGAATCTCACCGGGTTGTGCGGCAGAACAGAGTCGTGAAGTCAAATTTACGGCGTCTCCGACGCAGGCAAAGTCCATTCTGAACTTTGAGCCGATATTACCGACAACGACATCGCCGTCGTGAACGCCGATGCCGACTTCAAAAATCGGCAGTTTGTTCTTCTGTCTTTCATCATTTACCTTCGTAACCTCGCGAATGATCTTTATTGCCGTATCAATCGCGCGATCGGCCCTTTTTTCACCGGAAAAATGCGCCATTATCTGGTCGCCGACATAATCATCGATATCACCCTTGCTGCTTTTGATGATTTCCGACTGCAGTTCGAGATAAAAATTCAGCACCCCGATCACCTTTTCGGGATCGTTCTTCTCGGAAAACGATGTAAATCCCCGAACGTCTGAAAAAATAAACGCGAGTTTTTTCCGGTCGGTCACGCCGAGACCAAGCCCGCCGTTTACGGTTTTTTTGTCCTTCAGCATGCTCTTGGTGGATTTTGATACGAACTTCTCCAAATGGTATTTCACCTTTATCTCGTCGATCATGTAATTCGATATATCGCCGAGCCTTCCTATCTCATCGTATGTGGCAATATAAATTTTATCATCAAGATTGCCCTTGCTTACTGAAATAGCCCACCGCTCAAGTTTTTTCAGATTTTTAATATTATAATTCAAAACGAAGAACAATGCGACGCAGCTGACGGCGATCATAATGAGCGCTATTTTTATTACCTGCTTAATATTTTTCGCCGAAGTCTTTTTGATGACGTCCACGTTAAATACGATAGCGAGAACGCCGAGCCTTTTGATGCCCTCGACCCTCTCTGAAAGCATGCCGATCCGCGATATTATAAGATCATCGGCTTCTTTCGCTTTCGTCGTATTATCCTCGATGTATGCCTTTATCTTATTTTCTTTCAGGATATAAAGCCACCGGTCGCTCCACAGCCATCTCTCGCTCTTGGGAACCGGCTTGTTTCTGAAGGCCATGCTGTTGTTGAATAAAGATAAAAAGAGAAAATCCGCGTCATATGCCTTTGCGACCTTAAGCTGCATCCCCTTTTCCGGTTTGTATTTTGCCGGATCAAACTCCTCATCGAGCCGATCCCGGTATTTGTTCCAGAGATACAGATATATCTGATTCTTCCTTTTTTTGTCTGCGGCGTGGTACTCGGGATACAAACGGTTATAGTCATTCAAAAGGGAGACGACATTTCCTTTATGCAAAAAAATAGGATAGATGATGGCACGGTATCGCGTCGCGGTTATATTTTTGCTTTTTTTGTCTTTTGTTTCGATCGTATAATCAAATGAAATAAGCTTTTCCTCGTTTTCCTGCAATGCTTCCTTGATATAGGGCAGTATGGTGCTTCGACGATAGTCCCGCTGATCGGTGCTGAATTTGACTCTCCCGAACTCGTCGGTAAGCACGATCTTTGAGATGTCGTCATTATAGATGATGAAATTTTGCGATTCGCGCTGTATAATCTGATATTTGGTCTCCAGCTCTTCCTTTGTGGTTTCTATGTTCTTATCAAGGTAGAACTCGGCAGGGCCGGATAGTATCCGGGTCAACGACCGGGCTTTCGCATTTTTTTCCTCTTCTATAAGCTGCCGGTTATTAAGATACATGATCAGCGTCAGAACCGATATGACAATAACCACCACGAGCGTAAGCAATGCGAGAAAACGGATTCTCAGTCCGAAATAGACCTCCCGGATATTTCCCATTTCACTTATCAGTTTATTCTGTTTAAAAAAAAGGTGAAGAATACGCTTGGAGAGCGGCTGTTTCTTGGCCCGTGTCAATCTTTTACTCCAAAGAATATGTCCTTATAGTCGAATATTCTTTGGAGCTCCATGTCAAAGTCAAGTGAATATTTCTAAATTTTCTGTAAAATCATTGACGTGCCCATGCCGCCGCCCGCGCAAAGCGTCGCCAGGCCCTTGGAGAGCCTTCTCCTCTTCATCTCATACAAAAGGGTGATTATAATCCTGACGCCGGTCGCGCCGACCGGATGGCCGAGGCTGATTCCGCTCCCGTTGACGTTCGTAATCTCACGGTTGAGCCCCATGGCCTTCTCGCAGGCGAGGTACTGGGCGGCGAAAGCCTCGTTCAGCTCAATGAGCTCAATATCCTTGAGCGCAAGGCCTGCCTTTTCCAGCGCCTTCCGGGTTGCGGAAACAGGGCCGATGCCCATGATATCCGGATCCACGCCGGTCGTCGCGGTTGAAACGATCTTCACCATCGGCTTAATCCCGAGCTCCTTTGCCTTTTCGGCGGACATTACGATAACACCGGCTGCCCCGTCATTGATGCCCGAGGCATTTCCGGCCGTTACCGTGCCGCCTTCTTTAAAGCTCGGCTTGAGCCTGCTCAGAGTCTCCCGGGTGGTATCGCGCCGCGGGTGTTCGTCCGTGTCAATCCGCTCAACGCCCTTTTTCCCCTTCACCTCAATGGGGATGATCTCATCCTTGAATGAACCCCTATCGATCGCGTTTATCGCCTTCTGCTGGCTTAAAAGCGCCAGCGCATCCTGGTCATCACGGCTAATCTTGTACTGTACCGCCAGGTTCTCCGCGGTTATCCCCATTGCCGGGCCGACGCCGAGGTTGGTCAGGGAGTCCCACATGGAATCCCTGAGCTCGGTATGTCCGATATTCGAGCCATAGCGCATCTTGTCCGCGGTATACTGCGCGTTGCTCATGCTGTCGGTTCCGCCGGCCATAATGACGTCGGCCTCGCCGCATTTTATCTGGTAATAGGCCATCTGCACCGACGACATAGACGAGGTGCAGTTCCGGTGGATCGTTATGCCCGGAACCGTTACGGGGAAGCCGGCTTTAACCGCTGCGACGCGGGCAAGGTTATTCTCGCCGTTGGTCCGCTGATAATTGCAGCCCCATATGACATCGTCAATAATCCCCGGCTCGATTCCGGCCCGCTTGACCAGTTCCCGCATTACCGGAATCGTCAAATCAAGCGCGCTTACATTTTTAAAGACCCCGCCCAATCTCCCCACGGGAGTTCTACAGGCAGAGACTATTACCACATCTTTCATAACATCCTCCTTGTTTTGATAATTTGCAGGGGACGGTCATGACCGTCCCCTATAAATTATATGAATGAACGACCATTAACTTAATCAGGAAAAAATTTATAAACCGCTACGCGTCCGCCCGCTTCATCGCAACCGCCGGAGCCGATCCAAGGCCGCAAAGGACGAACCGGTATATGAAATTTACTATTTCATCGACTGTATACTTCCCCCGCGGAGAATACCATATCCGCGCCCTCACGATCATGGAAGCGATGCTGAACGCGGCGAGCTTCTCGTCGATATTGATGAACAGGCCGGCCGTTATCCCCCTTCGGATGATCGCGGTCGTGATCCGGTCAAAATCATCCCGCAGCTTGATTATCCTCTTCCGATGAGCGGGGGACAGGTTTTTCAGGGCCACATCAAAAAGAAGTTTCGATATCCTCTTCGCGCTCAGGGTAAGCCTCAATAGATTCTCTATCACCAGACGGAGGGCCTGTTCCGGGTGGATGCTCTCATCCTTCTCAAGATGCTTGATGGGTGCAAGAATCTCCACCATCTCATCGAGGAGTATCTCATAGAGAATGGATTCCTTGCTCTCAAAGAAATTATATATATTCGCCGGCCTAAAACCGCACGCCTTTGAGATATCCCTCATGCTCGTCTCGGCATATCCCCGTTCCCAGAAGAGAATACTGGATTTCGCCATAATCAGGTCTTTGGGGGGTTTGTTTTTCTTTTCAGCCATGATAGCATTGGTTAATGAATGACCATTAACATAACCGGGGTTCGGGAGTCAAGCATTAATGCTCACAATGATTTGGCCCGCAGGCGGTCCAAGGCCCAGCGCGTGTATTTTCTGATGCGTTTGTCCGGATCGTTTTCAAGGAAGTTCAGTATCTCGGCCCCCTTTTTCGTCTCCAGTTTTTCAAGCGCCCTGGTCACCATGATCCGCACCTCCTCGTCCGGATCCCGCGCAGCCAGCACAATCCCCCTGAATGCGGATTTCGTTCCCACGAGCGCCAGCATTTCGGCCGACTCCTTTCTCACCGCCGGACTCCGGTGCGAAAGATTCCTGATTCTGCTTTCAACGTAGCCGGTTGAATCAAGAATCTCGGCGATAAACGGCTTTAATGACGGAATATCCTCCTGAAGAAGCTCTTCCAGGCTCTTTTCACCTTTCTGCTTCATCTTCTTGAACACCTCGGTGATGCGCTTGCGAAGATCCGGCACCGCGTCCTTGAACAACTCTATTATCCGTGATATCTCCTTTTTTGCGGTCTTGTTCGCAAGGGCGCGCGTTATCTCATCCGTCAATTCCTCCTCAACCTCCAACCGGGCGATCAGGATATCTATGGAATCGAGCAATCGTGAATGCCCCAAACCGAGGATTGCGCCCTTCTTCACCGAGGCCGCCTCCTCCTCGTCAAAAAGAATATTCTTGAGGTCCTTGATGATCGCCTCCGATCCATGCGTGCCCAGAACCTGGGCGACCTGTGAACGGACGCGCTCCACCGGATCTCTCAGCATCGACAGCGCATCACTGAGCAGTTTCAGCTCTTCAAAAGCGACGAGAGCCAATACCCCCGCTATTCTCACGTCCGGGTCGGCGTCCTTGAGCGACAGTGCTATCCGCTTTACAAATGACTTTTCGCCGAGAGCCGGTATCGAGGCGATGAGAGACGCCCGCACCCTGGCGTCCGCGGTATCCAGCAGCTCCTCGATCTTTTTAATAAGCTTTTCTTTGGGATATCCCGAAAGCACCCGGGTGAACTCCCTGGCTTCCTCCAGCGGCAAGAGCGGCAGGTTTTCAAGTATGGTTTGTATGCAGTACTCCATATCCATCTCTCCGAGCACCTTCAGTGCCCGGATCCTGATCCTGTGCGGGCACGCCTCCCTGCCGCACCTGATCAGCTGGAATATCTCAGGCAAGATCAAATACGCCGACATCTTCTTGAGTGCGTCTATTAAAAGCGCGTCATGCCCGAATTCCTCATCCCTCAAAAAAGATAGCAGGGTTTTAACGAGGATTTCATCCCCCCGCCCGGACACATACGGGAGGAGAACCCTTATGGCATCATCCTTTCTTCTTTTATTAAGCTCCCGGTCAAAAAGTCTTATGGCTTCATCATTTCCCCTTGTTGATATGCATTCGGCGGTTTTTGCATACAGCTCCGAGAGCTCGCCGTTTCCCTCAAAGAGCGCGAATACCTTCTGCGCAAGGATCGTAATATAGGAGCTGTTCCCCTTTTCAGGAAGCAATTGCGCGCACATGAGCAGGCTGCCCGGGTTGTCGGTGTTTTCTATTATTGACAGAAAAGAGGTTACATTGACCGCGCATGATTTTTTCAGAAGCTCGCATCTTCTCTCAAAATCCTTCCGATCGCCGAGATTAACATCGGAGCATAGCCTGCGAAGGGCGCCGTTTCTATCAAGATAGTCGGCAGCGATAAACCTGAATTCCAGATTATCGCTGGGGAGAAAGTGCATGGCGATATTCTCATCATCCTGAGACCCGTCCCGTAATAATTCAAGAACATGAAAGATCTGATTCTCGGTGAGCTTTTCAATCTCCGGGCTATACGATTGCGGAAATTCATTCAGTATCCTATCGAAGCACGCCTTTCTCACCTCAAAAACGGGATCATTCATAACGAGGGTGTTGAGCTCGCTTGCCAGCCGCTCCTTCTCATGCGTATTGAATCCGGAGGCGACGGTCTTCCGTACTAACGCGTGGGGATCGTTAAAACCCTCCCACAGGGCGCGTACTGATTTTTCGTCCCGGCTGTCATGAAGGAGGAACTTGACGGCAAAATAGCGTGAGGCCCATTCAGGGTCGCCCATCATCTCCCTGATCTCAGGCATTTTATCCTTGAATATCTCGCGGGCGACCCTGCCGTCGAACTCCTCTCCTTTGCCGGCAAGAGAAAGCCTCCGCATCGGAATAAGGTCGCCCGATTTATCCAGCCACGCGGTCAGGAGCCGGGCGAATCTTTTCTTCTCAAGACTTACCAGAAAGCATTTGAACAGCCCCTTCTCCGCCGCGTAGCCCAGCACCCTCAAAAAATCCCTTTTCTTTTTCTTTGAGAGCAGCCTCTCGAGCCAGAGATCATCAATGCCGGAAAGGGCAATTATCTGATTGCCGTTTTTCCGCGCGAATTTTTCAAATATCTTTGATCGCCGTAAAAGGCGCCGGGCGCTGTACCTGCGCTTCAACAGCGGCTCTGCAAGCTCCGGGTTTTGCACAACCCGCCTTAATCTTGACAGCAGCGAAATCCTCGTAAACAATTTCCATGATGTTATTATTATTGCGATCGCAACAGCCGAACCGAGAATCGACAGCGCCCCATAATAAATAATCAAACTCGCATCCATCATCACGCCTCCTGAACGTGTCCTACTTTTTCTTTTTCTTAATGACTTTATAAATAGGGATCGCCTCCGATATTCCCTTGACGGTTACCGGCTTTCTCCCCTCAAGGAGAAACAAATTGTCCAGGAGGCTGCGGGTCTGCTCGGTAATGATAACCTCCCCCGGGCCCGCAACGCTCTCCAGCCGGGACGCTATATTGACGGTGTCGCCGATTACGGTATAGTTCATTCTCCGCGGGCTGCCCAGATTGCCGGCGACAAGATATCCGGTATGCATCCCGATCCCGACTTTCAAGGACGAGGCCTCTCCCTTGAAGAAGCGCCTCCCCTTTGAGCTGATGAGATTCTGTATCTCCAGAGCGCAGGAAACAGCCAATATGGCGTCCTCCTTTTTCGTTTGAAGGGGCACTCCCCATGCAGCCATGATCGCGTCGCCGATGAACTTGTCGATGTAGCCCTTATACTTGATCACCACTTCAACCGCCTCGCTGAAGTATTCATTCAGTATCTCTATGATGTATTCCGGATCGCGGCCCTGCGAAAAAGAGGTGTACCCCCGTATATCGGCGAAAAATATCGTCGCCTCCTTCTTATCGCCTCCGGGCTTAAGCAGATCCGGAGACTCCGTAAGCCTTTGGACTACTTCGTGGGACAGATATCGCGAAAACATGTCCTTGATAAGCCTTCTCTCTTCAACAACCTTTTCAACGGTCTCCTCCAGCTTCCGCTCCCGTGTCTGATCCGTGAATAGGAGGGTTATTCCCTCGAATCTGCCCCGCTTGGCTTTAAGCGGGCTGATGTTCAGTGAAAAATCCATTTCCCGGCCGGAGCGAAAAATCCCCTGAATCTCCGGCTGTTCCCTTTGATCCGTTAGGGAAGATTGTACGGCTTTGATTATTCTCTTATCAATTGAATTCTTAAAGACCTCGTTGATATTCTTCCCGATATCTGAATCGGTCAATTTAAGGCCCTCTCCCGCTTGCTCGTTGAAATACCGTATCCTCCCCTCCATGTCCGTGGTGACGAGAAGATTCGTCATTGAAGAGAATATGTTCTCCTGATATACCTGCAATTCTTCTATCTGTTTCAGATAATCCTTGGTCTGCTGGAACAGCTTCGAGCTCTGGATCATGCCGTTGGCGAGCTTGGTAAAGGAATCGAGGAACAGGAACCGCTCCCGGTTGTAGTAATCCGGTTTGGCTGAATTAAGGATCAACACCCCCAGCAGTGACTTCGAAATTAAAATGGGAAGGGCGATCCCGCTCGTCATCTCGGGACTGAGCAAAAGATCGCTGAAAGAGGCGCTCTTCCTGTCCAATTGTATCACCGCCTCGTTTGAATCCCTGATGAAATCAATAAAATGGGAATCAGCCGAGACATTCGGCGGGACCTCGAGCCGCCCCCGCCTGTACGCCAGCTTCAGATCGCTCTTCTTTTGTTCCGGATCCTCGCTCAAATACAGGCATGCCAGATCGGATTGGGTGATATCGATGGTCTGCTCAACTATTATAGAGATGAGGGATTGATAATCCAGTTGCCGTGTAAGATGAGCCCCGGCCCTGGTAAGCTCCTTCAATGGATCAAAATCCGGGGACATCAGGCTCCTCCTTATAGCTCTGAAAAAATAATATATACTCTTCATGAGATTCCATGAATTATATAAATATAATTCTGCCGGTAAAAAAAGCAATAGATAAAATGTAAATAATGGGGAGTTTCGCGCGCTGCTATAAAAAATGTTGCAGATTATTCCCCCCGTGAGATAAAGGACAAGTCAGTAATACCGGATCATCGGATGAAATAACCTCGAAAGGAGACTGATATGTTTGATGAAATTCTTGATTTAAACAAGGAATATTTGGGAAACACGCTGCTCCACTATGCAACATCAGCAGCGGTGATCCTTGTGGGCGCGGCATGTATTTTGATTATCAGATATATCCTGAGAAAAAAACTTGAGGCCGGTTCCGGAAAGGCTGATAAATCGCGAGGGGATGGTGTGGCAGCCGGCATGCAAAAATATCTCACCCCGTTTCTGTTTGTTATCGTCGTCTACGCATCGATTCGGAGCGTATTATCCTTCACCGCCCGTGTGGAGCAGGTCATTCACATAATTTTCATTGTCGCCGCAACCTACTACGGGATACGATTGATTTTGGCTTTAGCCAGGGCCTCACTCACCTCGTACCTGAAAAAACAGGACAAGGATAAAGATATTCATGAGATAGAACAGAGGGTGCGCGGCATCTCAACCTTCAATAATATCATCATATGGGCGCTCGGAATCATTTTTATAATAAGCAATCTCGGATTCAATATTACCGCCGTGGTGACCGGCCTCGGCATCGGCGGCGTCGCGCTCGCCCTGGCGTCGCAAAATATCTTCAGGGATCTATTCAACTATTTCGTCATCTTTTTCGATCAGCCGTTCCAGATAGGGGACTTCATCGTAATGGACGACATACTCGGCACCATAGAAAAAATCGGCATCAAGACAACCCGGATCAAAAGCCTGCAGGGGGAGGAAGTCGTCATTTCCAATACCGACCTGACGAGCAACAAAATCCATAATTACAAAAAAATGGAAAAGCGGCGGGTGCTTTTCACGATCGGCGTGGTCTACCAAACGAGCCCGGAAAAATTAACCGCCATCCCGGATATAATCAGAAATGTCGTCGGGAGCGTTGAAAATGCGGAATTCGACAGGGCTCATTTCAGGGAATTCGGGGACTGGAGCCTGATATTTGAGATAGTCTACTACGTTTTAAGCCCGGACTACAACCTCTATATGGACATACAGCAGAGGATTAACTTGGATATTTTCACGGAATTTGCAGGCTGCGGCATAGAGTTTGCTTATCCGACGAGGAGCATTTATATTGAAAAGTAATTTTTCAGGAGTTGCCGCCGCTGTCGCGCCGTGCCGCAAGGACTCGCCGGCTGTAACTGAAAAATCATTTTTTCGGAATCACCAGTACCGGCAAATTAATCGCGTCTATTATATTTTCATCCGGAGTATCAAATAGCATTGAGTATAATTTGTTTTTATGTTTATGCTCGGTGATTATTAAATCAATATTGTTGTTTTTGCAATACTCAGTGACTTCATTATCCAGTTTCCCTTTTGACACGGCGTACGTTACCGTTGTGCTTTCCAGCAGTTCAGGCGGAGCGGTTTCCTGAACCCTCAGGGCGACGGCGTCCTCCCGGTCGGTCGGATGACGGTACCCGGCATCCGGATCATTAACGTACAGAATATGGAGCCGGCTTTTAAATTCCTTTGCGATCTCCAGGGCCTTTACAACAAGCGAGACATTTTTCGAGTCTAAATTTATGGGGTATAGAATATTCTTAATATTCAGCATGGCGACCTCCGGTAAATAGTAATTAAAATACACCTCATGCAAAAAACAGCAGCGTAATCATAATGAATACCGGGATTAAAATCGGGATAGAATATTTTATCATATAGCCGAAAAAACTCGGCATCGCGATACCCGACTCCTCTGCTATCGATTTTACCATGAAATTCGGCGCGTTGCCTATATAGGAATTCGCTCCCATGAACACCGCGCCCGCGCTTATGGCGACAAGGGTATCGGCGTGCTTCGTCATTAAATCAAGCGCGTTTCCGCCGGCTGTTTCAAAAAAAACCAGGTAGGTGGGCGCGTTGTCCAGAAAGCTTGAGAGAGACCCGGTTGCCCAGAAGAATTGAGGGTTCCTGAAGCCGCCGTTACTGTCGATAACGCCTCTGATTACCAGTCCCATAGGTCCGTCGGCTCCAGCCTTCAACATCGCGATCGGCGCGACCATGGTTATGAAAATGGCTGCAAACAGCTTCGCAACCTCCTTGATCGGCTCCCAGGTAAATTCATTCTCCTTCCGTATCCCTTTGTCGGTTATCAGGATCGATATGCTTGTTATCACAAGAAGGAGACCCACTTGCAGCAGCAAGGACGTCGGCATGGAAACGCCGTTGATCGTAAAGGCGACGCCCATATCGATACTGGAGAGTAAGACCGACCCGACGATCGCCGCTATCAGAAAAAAATTCCGCTTCCCTTCAATCGACAACGTCCTGTTTGCCGCATTTGTCTCCGGAATATCTTTTTCTCTCGTATAATAAAAAATATCCATCATCAGGAATATGACCAAAAGCATGCCTGCAGCAACAGCCGTCTCTTTGTATACATGGGTCATGGTCCAGAAAAAGCTTACTCCCTTAAGAAATCCGAGGAAGAGCGGCGGGTCGCCGAGCGGCGTCAGGGACCCCCCGATGTTGGCTACAAGAAATATGAAGAACACGATGACATGAGTCTTGTGTGTTCTCCAGGCATTCGCCCTGATCAGGGGCCGGATCAGGAGCATGGCCGCGCCGGTGGTACCCATCCAGCTCGCGAGCAGAGTGCCGATAAGAAGAAATCCGCAGTTCACCACGGGCGAGCCGACGAGCTCGCCCTTAAGCTGGATTCCGCCGGATACCGTATACAGGGCAAGGAGCAATAATATAAAAGGAATAAATTCGCGGAGGTACACCTCCAGAATATAAAATACCCCGGTGCCGATGCCGTATCGCAGAGTAAATGCCGAAATGAATAAGACCCCCCAGGCAAGGGCGATTTTGCCGTAATGGTGATGCCAGAAGCGCGGCAGGGCAAGAGGGAAAATGGCAATAGAGAGAAGAAGCCCGATAAACGGGATCGCCCAGACCAGGGACAGCTCCTTCCCATCAATATGAAAATGATGGCCCTTTTCCTCAACAGCGGAATGGTCGGATTCAACCTTGACAGACCGGCCACCCTGATGAGGAACGAGCTGTTTTTCCGTATGCTGATCGCAACGCCGGATGTTGAGATCCCAGAAAAACCAGGCATAGAGACAACAAAATCGCACCTTTTCCTATCACTGTATCCTCCCTATTGTTTTAATGTTAAATTCCCCGGATCGGCGCTGAATTAATCATGACCAAATAATAAAGCAAACAAATTTTTATGTATAATAAAATAAAGAAAACTTGGGCAGGGGAAGCAGAGAAATATATAATTTTTTATAATAAAAATTCAAGGAATTAATACTGAAAAAATTAATGTTTTTAACTGAAATTTTCATGACTTTGTTAAAAATATTTGATATGATGAATCAATAAAGATAAAATAACGTTCGATGTACCATGATATTAGGCACAGTAACAGAAATGCGCGGAGGTTAACATGAGCCAAATACTTTCAAACAAAGAGCTGAAAGCGATGAACGCTTACTGGCGCGCGGCCAACTATCTTTCCATAGGACAGATATACCTCTACGACAACCCCCTGCTCAAGGAGCGGCTCAGGCTTGAGCATATCAAGCCACGGCTGCTCGGGCATTGGGGAACGACGCCGGGGCTCAATTTCATCTATCTGCATCTCAACCGCGTGATCAAGGAACATGATCTGAACGTCATCTTCATCACCGGGCCGGGGCACGGCGCCCCCGGCATTATAGCAAATACCTATCTTGAGGGAACATACAGCGAATTCTATCCGGACATCTCGCAGGACGAACCGGGCATGAAAAAGCTGTTCCGGCAGTTTTCCTTTCCCGGAGGCATACCCAGCCACACCGCTCCGGAAACGCCCGGCTCGATCCATGAGGGGGGCGAGCTCGGATATTCCCTGTCCCACGCGTTCGGGGCTGCGTTCGACAACCCGGACCTGATCGCAGTCTGCGTGGTGGGCGACGGCGAGGCGGAAACCGGGCCGCTTGCCGCCTCCTGGCATTCCAATAAATTCTTGAACCCGATCAGGGACGGCGCAGTGCTTCCTGTTTTGCACTTGAATGGATACAAGATAGCCAATCCCACCATATTGGCCAGAATCAGCCGTGAAGAGCTGGAAAGCCTGTTTTCCGGATACGGATACCAGCCCTATGTTGTCGAGGGGTCAGAGCCCGAGGCCATGCACCAGTTGATGGCTCTGACCCTCGATACGGTAATTTCCGGGATCAAGGATATCCAGAACAACGCGCGCTCCAAAGGTCTCGCCGAAAGGCCCCGGTGGCCGATCATCATTCTCATAACCCCTAAGGGTTGGACCTGTCCCCCGGAGGTCGACGGCCTGAAGCTGGAAGGCTCCTGGAGGTCGCACCAGGTCCCGATGACGGACATGGCTTCCAAGCCGAAACACGTGAGCCTGCTCGAATCGTGGATGAAAAGCTACGGACAGGAGGAGCTCTTTGACGCAAAAGGAAACCTTGTGCCGGAGGTGGCGGCGCTCGCGCCGAAAGGAGACCGGAGAATGGGCGCCAATCCTCACGCGAACGGCGGCCTGCTGCTGAAAGACCTGAAGATGCCCGATTTCCGGGAGTACGCGGTTGCCGTGCCTGGTCCCGGACGGACAACGGCAGAGGCAACCCGTGTGCTGGGAGGATTCCTCCGCGATATCATGAAGCTCAACCTTACCAACAGGAACTTCCGGGTGATGGGTCCTGACGAGACCTCGTCGAACCGGCTTGATTCAATCTTTGAAGCAACAGAGCGGACATGGCTCGGGGACATGAGGCCGGAGGACACCCACCTTTCGCCCGACGGCAGGGTGATGGAGATACTGAGCGAGCATACCTGCCAGGGATGGCTTGAGGGCTATATCCTGACCGGCAGGCACGGACTCTTTTCATCTTATGAGGCCTTCATACATATCGTGGACTCCATGTTCAACCAGCACGCGAAATGGCTCAAGGCCACGCGAAGCGATATTCCCTGGAGGCGGCCCATAGCCTCCCTGAACTATCTTCTCACCTCGCACGTATGGCGGCAGGACCATAACGGGTTCTCCCATCAAGACCCGGGCTTTATCGATCACGTGGTGAACAAAAAAGCGGACGTGGTGCGTGTCTATTTTCCGCCTGACGCAAACACCCTGTTGTCAGTAGCGGACCACTGTCTGAGGAGCCGCAACTATGTGAACGTGATAGTCGCGGGAAAACAGCCCGAGCCCCAGTGGCTCGATATGGATTCAGCGATTAAACACTGCACTGCGGGGATAGGTATCTGGGAATGGGCGAGCAGCGACCAGGGAGGGGAGCCGGACCTGGTCATGGCCTGCGCCGGCGACGTACCCACGCTCGAGACCCTGGCTGCTGTGGAGATTCTGCGCCGGCACGCTCCGGACGTAACGGTGAGGGTCATCAACGTGGTCGACCTCATGACCCTCCAGCCTGCCGAGGAGCATCCGCACGGACTGCCGGACGGAGAATTCGACGTCCTTTTCACCACCGACAAGCCGGTCATATTCGCCTACCACGGATACCCCTGGCTGATACACCGGCTCACCTACCGGAGGACGAATCACCACAACCTCCACGTGCGCGGATACAAGGAGGAGGGAACGACGACCACGCCGTTCGATATGACCGTACGCAACGATCTTGACCGCTTCCATCTGGTCGGCGCTGCCATAGACCGCGTGCCCAAGCTGGGATATAGGGCTGCATACCTGAAGCAGATGATCCGGGACAGGCTCATAGAGCATAAGGAATATATAACATCCCACGGCCAGGACATGCCCGAGATTATCGAGTGGACCTGGGGAAGGAACGATTGATCGGTGCAGATATGAAGCACAATAGTGAAAAAAACCCGCCCGGCCGCGTTATTCTTTGCATGAACGGGGGATCTTCATCATTCAAGTTCGCCCTGTACCGGATGGACGAGGGGTCAGAGCACCTGATTGCCGAGGGGATGCTCGACCGGATCGGCCTGAAGAGCGGCCGTCTCAGAATAGCAAACGCCGGGGGCGATGTTCTCAGACAAGAGGAATGCTTTGCGCAGGGACACCGGGACGCGGTTCTGATAAGCCTTGCCGCGTTCGAAACACTGCGGCTGCCCGTCCCGGACGCGGTAGGACACCGTCTGGTCCACGGCGGTCCGGATCACATTAATCCGGTCGTCATCGATCCGGGCATTATCGCGTCCCTGAAAAAGCTCATCCCTTTCGCTCCCCTGCACCTGCCGGGAGAGATCATGGGAATAGAGGCGGCGGCACAGCGGTATCCCGGCGTGCCCCAGGTGGCCTGTTTTGATACCGGTTTCCACCGCCGCATGCCCGAGCTTGCCCAGCGGTTCCCCCTTGCCCGCAATCTCTGGAACGAGGGGGTGCGGCGCTACGGGTTCCACGGAATCTCGTATGAATACATCGTGGAAAAGCTCGGAGCCGAAAAATCAGGCAGGATGATCATCGCGCACCTGGGCAACGGCGCGAGCATGGCTGCGGTGAGGGACGGCATGCCTCTGGACACCACCATGGGATTTTCACCCACCGGCGGATTTATGATGAGCTCGCGCAGCGGAGACCTTGATCCCGGTGTGCTCCTGTACCTGATGCAGGAGAAGGGGTATGACGCACCCATGATCGAGCGCCTGGTGAACCATGAGGCAGGGCTCCTGGGCGTTTCCGGCATAAGCCCGGACATGAAGACCCTTCTGGACAAAAGGGATGCCGAGCCGGACGCAGGCCTGGCTGTGGATATGTTCTGCTATCATCTGCGCAAGCAGATCGGCGCGCTGGCTGCAGTGCTCGGAGGCGTTGACACGCTCGTGTTTACCGGCGGCATCGGCGAAAGAGGGGCGCCGGTGCGCTCGTGCGTGTGCGCGGGCCTGGAGTATCTGGGTGTGCGCCTTGATGAAGGAATGAATGCACGCCATGCTGATACGATCTCCGCATCGGACAGCGCCTGTTCCGTCAGGATCGTCCCGGCGAAAGAGGATCTGGTGATCGCGCGGCATACAAGCCGGCTGATTTTGCAGAAAGCCGAGTCATGATTACCGGGTCTGGTGATAAGTGATAAATGAGTATATAAAGTTACAATATGAATTCCAGATAATGCTTCGACGCCTCCTCCGGCCTTTCAATCATGGGCACGTGTCCGCAGCTTTGCATAATGATGATTTTCGAATTCCGTATCCCCCTTTTGAGAACATAAGCGCCTGACACGTTGAGCACCCGGTCAGAGTCGCCCCAGAGAATGAGGGTCCTGGCGCGAATAAATCTCATTACCCTCTGCAGTTGATCGGGCGCTCCTACCTCGGTAAAAACTTTCGTATTGAACTTGCTGTTCTTCAGGGCCTTTTCCGCTAAATAGCTTTTAAGAGAACCGGGGATAAACGGCTTTTTGACGAATATGAAATCAAGAAGCTTGTCGTAATCCGAGATCGATTGTACGATAAGGGGGTTGTTCCCCTTTTTCAGCTCCTGGGAAAGCTCGCTCGGAAGGGGGCTTATGACGCCGCGGGACGCAAACAGCCCCAGGCTCAAGACTTCATTCGGATACAGAACAGCATAAACTCCGGCAATGTTTCCACCCATGGAATTTCCCGCCAGATGGAAATTCTTTAAGCCGATCTTCTGAACAAACCCGTGAACCCTTTTGACCTGGGAAAAGATATCGTATCTATCAGTCCATATTTTTGAGCTTTCGCCGAAACCGGGCAGATCAGGAGCTATGACATGGTGCTTCTTCGTGATATGTCTGGCGAACCGCGTCCAATTGTCCTTGTCGCCGCCGAACCCGTGAAGAAGCAGTACCGATTCCCCCTTCCCTCCTTCAAGATACACGATTTTATGATCGCCCACCTGAACCGATCTCTCGCTCAGGCCGGCCATGCTCCTTTCGATAAACCTGAAAAATGAGGCCAGGGAAGAGGAACAGGACAGGGAAAAGAGGAATAGGGTCATTCCTATGGGGACGATTATTTTTTTTCTTAAGCCGTTATGATGCATTTCAGTGATGCCTCCTTCAAGGATTGAAGTTTCGATATATACAAATATACAAAAATATCAATGATGAAAAATTTCATTTGTCAACTATAAAAAACTTAGCTGACGAGCCCCCCTCAGGGGTTAAGGGACCAGGGAGGATAAGGTCAAAAATAAAATTTTAATTTACAAGATTTAATATCCTGTTATCCCGGAGCAAACGCATGCTCGGATTCATCCAATCCATGATGAAAATAAGCAGAAGTCGGAATTCAGAATGATACGGATATCAAACAGCCGCTTTGTCGACGATCAGGGGAGGACGCTCATGGTGCGAGGCGTCAACCTCGGGGGAAGCTCGAAAGTCCCGGACGGGGCGACGCACCTGTGTGAAGAGTTTTTAAATTATAAATATGTCTCCTTTGTCGGAAGACCGTTCCCCCTGGAGGAGGCTGACGAACATTTCGAACGGCTTAAGCATTGGGGATTTACCTTTCTCCGGCTCCTCGTAACCTGGGAGGCAGTAGAACACGAGGGCCCGGGAATATATGACGAGGAATACCTCGATTATCTTCGGGCAATCGTCATCAGGGCGGGGGAATACGGGTTTACCGTGCTCATTGATCCCCATCAGGACGTATGGAGCAGGTGGACCGGCGGGGACGGCGCGCCCGCGTGGACGCTCGAGAAGATCGGATTCAACCTGCGCAGCGTAAGTGCAACCTGCGTACCCGCGACGAATCATTCCTCCACGGGCAGCTCTTCCGACATGATCTGGTTCACGAACGCCACCAAGCTCGCGACAGCCACCATGTTTACCCTGTTTTTCGGCGGCAACGATTTTGCGCCCCTGACGCTGGTCGAAGGGGTGCTGGTTCAGGACTTTCTACAGAACCGATACATCAACGCCATCAGGGAAGTGGCAAAGCGCCTTAAAGATATTCGTTGCGTGATCGGATATGAAGCCATGAACGAGCCGTACAGCGGATACATCGGATGCGAGGACATTGCCCGGCCGATGAGCGCCTTTAATTACATCGCATCACCCAGCCCTTTTCGCTCCATGCTCCTGGGCATGGGCATCTCTCAAAAAGCGGAGCTGTGGAAGCGTAAATTTTTCGGGTCAAAATTGGTGAATCACACAATCGCCGGCAGCGAGGGCTCCAGGGTCTGGCATGATGACTCCGGCTGCGTCTGGTGCCGCAACAAGGTATGGGACTTCGACAAAAAGGGAAAGCCGCGCATACTCAGGCCCCGGCATTTTGCGGATGTTAAAGGCAGGAGAGTCAATTTTTCGTCGGATTACCTGCTTCCTTTTGTGAAGCTCTTCGCCGACGGGATCCGGAAAGAAGCGCCGAATGCAATGATATTCTTTGAAGGCGAGCCTGCCGGAGACATCTTTGATCTGGACGCGGGAGAGCTCGAGAACAGCGTGTACGCCCCACACTGGTATGATGCCCTGTGCCTTGTTAAAAAAAGATATCTGAGTTTCATCGGCGTGGACATCGACCGTAAAAAGCTGGTAATCGGGAAAAACAGGGTGCGGAGGTCATTCGCCGAACAGCTGAGACGCTTCACTGCCCGGTCCCGTTCAAGGCTGGCCGGGAAGCCGGTCATTATCGGCGAGATAGGCATACCCTTTGATCTGCATCACCGCAACGCATACCGCACCGGCAATTTCTCCCGGCAGACTGCGGCCATGAACAGAAGCCTAGCCGCAGCCGAGGAGTCTCTTCTGGGATACGCACTATGGAACTACACCGCAGATAACGACAATACCCGCGGAGACCGCTGGAACAGAGAGGATCTGTCGATTTTCAGCCGCGATCAGCAGACCGACAAGAATAATCTAAACTCGGGCGGAAGAGCCCTGACGGCGGTTCTCCGCCCCTATCCGGTCGCCACCGCCGGAGAGCCGCTTTCCCTGTTCTTCGACATCAAGAGCAAAATTTTCCTGTACCGGTTCAGGCATGACCCGGGCCGCGACGGTCGGACGGAAATCTTTGTTCCGTCGTATCACTATGCGGAAGACTATGAGGTGATCGTATCCGACGGCAGCTATTATAAAGACGCGAGCACCCAGCGTCTCTACTACAGTCACGGCGCGATGCTTCGAGAGCATAGGATAAAAATCATGCCGCGTTCGTGACTGCTCGGCTGTTTGATTATTTCTCGCAGAGTCGCGTCCGGTTTTATTCCATCAAAATCCTAGCGTCTTTGCGATAATTTTCCCAATAGCTGAATAATAAGGATTTTTTTAATACGCAATTGGTTTATAAATTCGCGGTATTTTTTTCTGTCTTTCTCCCGCTTTTTATCGTAGTTGCCGAATTCATACCGGATAATATCCGACCTGATCTCTCCCTTGAATATCCGATACAGGGATATCCGGATTCCCTTCAGCATAAAGCCGAGGCGGCCTTCCTTAACGAAACGCCGCACGCTCACTCTCACGAATGTCGAATCGAGGAATTCCAGGGGTCGGAATCTGGATGCCCTCTTCACGAATTCGCAATCCTCGGCCAGGATCACGCTTTCGTCAAAACCGTTGATCCGTTCGAACAGCCTCCTGCTGACCAGTATGCAGAAGCCGAAGACCTCCGGATTAAACCTGCGCTCGAGGCGTATAATCGTGTATATGAGCCGGTGAATAAACCGGTCCGGCAACTGACTCGACAGCGGTTTGAATTCGCAGGACGCTATGTCATAATACTTATTCTCCATCTCCTGAAGGGCGTTTTCCAAAAAGTTCTTCGGCAGAATGATGTCGGCGTCAAGGAAGAAAAAAAATTCGCCGGTCGATGCCCTCGCGCCCGCGTTTCTTCCGGCAGCCGGAAGTCCTCCCCTCACCACCCGTGCGCCGTATTGCTGCGCAATGGGCACGGTTTTGTCTCCGGAGCCTGCGTCAGACACAATGATCTCGAAGTCCTGGAAGGTCTGTTTTCTCAGAGATTCCAGAAGCTGGGGAAGATATTTCTCCTCATTTAAAGCAGGTATTATGACGCTTATTTTCTTTGATTGGCAATCCATAGGTATAGAAGCTCCAATTTTTAAACTATTGTTTTTAAGAAAAAATTTTTCGTACAGGGTTACGGTCCTTTTCGTATAAAATAGCAGGGAACGGCCGCGACCGTTCCCTGCGGGGCGGGCGGCGGGACAATATTTTTATTTCACAAAAATTTCATCGAAAAATTTCTTCATCTCCTCCCACGATTTCTTGTCCGCTTCGGCATTATACGCCAGAGGCAGTTTGTACTTTTTGCCGATAGCCGTAGAGCCGGGATTGGTAAAACTATGTATCGCTCCCGGGTAGCTGATAAACTGGAAGTCGACACCGGCATCCGTCATCTCCTTCTTGAACGCCTCGATCTGCTCCGGGGTGACGAACTTGTCGTCTGCACCGTGCAGAACAAGAATCCTGGCTTTAACTTCACCCGGTTTTGCAGGCGAAACAGCGGCCAGGCTCCCGTGGAAGCTTACAACGCCCTTGAGCTCCGTGCCCTGGCGGGCCATATTCAGCGCCACGCCGCCGCCGAAGCAGTAACCGACGGCTGCGATGCGGTCGGGATCCACGCTGGCCTGCTTCTTGAGCAGTTCAAGGGCGGCTAAAAAACGCGCCTTCGCCGTATCAAAGTTTTTCATGACCTCAGATGAGAATTTCTTTGCAGTATCGGGATGGACCGCCGTCTTCCCCTTTCCATACATGTCCAGTGCAAGGGCCGTATAGCCGAGCTGCGCGAGCATACGGGCGCGCTTTTTGGCATAGTCGTTCAATCCCCACCATTCGTGCACTACCAGCACGCCCGGCCGTTTATCTTTTATCGAATCGTCATATGCAAGATAGCCATTCATCACCATTCCCTGCACACGGTACTGAACCGGCTTCCCCTTAACCTTTGCATGAAGAGAAGAGAATCCGGCCGCGTACATCACCAGCAGCATACCAGCCAGCCCCACGATCATGTTTTTCATACTATAAACCTCCTTTTAAAGAATTGAGCTAGATATTAGATACGCTTGCGAAATTCATCTCCCGAGAACGGAAAAGTTTAAGAAAAATTATTCAGGACGATAAATCCCTTTTTAGCTAAGTTAATAAGAAAACGGAAAAAAGGAAAATTAAAGTAGTCCCCCTCCCCTCAAGGAGGAGGGGTAAGAGGTATTAACAAAATTCGCCTAAATCGAATAAATTTGTATATATTGACTTTGCCCCTCGGAATAATTATTATATTATAAGCTTTTGGCTTGAATCTCAATGTGGAGTCATTTCTCGAGGAGGAAATCATGCTGAAACAATTGGCTAAATCGCCGCTCTTAATAAGAAGGCAAAGAAGAAAACCGGATAGAAGAGCCTCCGGCGGGAAAACCGTTTACTATGATCCTGCTACCGGAAAAGAGCTGGGCCGGGTTCGCAACACGGATCTCTCGACAATTCGCACCCTGATGGCTGATGCGCGCAAAGCCCAGACGGAATGGGCCTCCCTGCCGTTCAGGGAAAGGAAAAGGCATATCCTGAAAATCAGGGATTATATTGTCGAACACTCGGATGAGATCGCGCGGGTGATAAGCGAAAATTCGGGAAAGACCAGAATCGACGCGCTCGCAACCGAGGTGATACCTTCTGCTTTGGCCGCCGAATGGTATGCGAAAAATGCGGAAAAGTATCTGAAGCGCGAGAATCTTCCCTCGTCAAGCATACTATTTTCCAACAAACGGAACGTGATAGAGCGGCAGCCCCTCGGCGTGGTGGGCATAATCAGCCCGTGGAACTACCCTTTCTCCATACCCTTCGGCGAGATTATCATGGGCATCATGGCGGGAAACGCGATCATGGTAAAGGTTTCCGCCGCAACGACGATGGTCGGCCTGGAGATTGAAAAAATAATGAAGAAGGGGGACCTGCCTGACGGTCTCTTCCATCTCCTGATCGGATCGGGGGATGATATCGCGAGCGCGATGCTGGAAAACGGGATCGACAAGATCTTTTTCACCGGCTCAACCGCAACCGGCAGCAGGGTGATGCAAAAGGCGGCGCGGCATATTACGCCGGTATCCCTGGAGCTCGGCGGCAAGGACGCCATGATAGTCCTCAGCGACGCTGATCTTGAGCGCACGGCGAACGGAGCCGCCTGGGCCGGATACCAGAACGCCGGACAATCGTGCGGAGCGGTGGAGCGGCTCTACGTTCATGAATCGGTGTACGACCGGTTCATGGAGCTCTTGTCCGAAAAAACCAGGGCCCTCCGCTTCGGCAGGGACCGGGACTTTAACGTGGAGATGGGCTCGATGACTACCCGCGAGCAGTGGGAGACCGTGAACCGCCATGTCGAAAGCGCCTTGCGCAAGGGCGCCAGAATCGCCGCGCAGTCCGATAGGGGAAAAAAAGTGCGCGGCTCCTTTTATCCGCCGATACTGCTCGCGGACGTGGACCATTCCATGGAGATCATGCGGGAAGAGACCTTCGGTCCCGTCATTCCGGTGATGAAGTTCAAGACTGAAGAGGAGGCGGTACGGCTGGCCAACGATTCATCCATGGGCCTTACCGCTTCGATCTGGACAAGGAACGTCAAGCTGGCCAAAAAAATAGGGCTCCGGCTTCAGGCCGGGGTCATAACCATCAATGACCACCTCTATACCCATGGACAGCCGGAAACGCCGTGGGGAGGATGGAAAAATTCAGGCATCGGGTTTACCCACTCCAGGCTCGGGCTCATGGAGATGACCCGCGCCAAGCTGATAAACTGGGACATGCTCCCTTCCCGTCGCAACATCTGGTGGTTCCCCTACGACCGGAAAACCTATGAAGGGCTCAAGGCGGCGCTCAGGTTCGCATTTCCGAAGTCGGCGGGCGATATTGTTCTCGGCGGAATCAGGCTTATTGCCTTTATGACGAGGAAGATGTTTACGCGGTGGAAAACAAGATAAGTTGAAAATGAAGCATTGCGAAAAAAACAAATTGACTGTTATTCGATCGTCTTTTTAATATTTAAATTTCCAACATGAAATTTTTAAGAAAAAATCGATCCGCCGCCTTAGCTTCATTGATAATCAACACCGTGAGAACGCTGTCAATGGATGCGGTGCAGAAGGCCAACTCAGGGCATCCCGGCACGCCGATGGCCCTGGCTCCGGTCGCCTACGTGATCTGGAACGACTTTTTAAGATTTAATCCCGGCAATCCCGGCTGGCCCAACCGCGATCGTTTTGTCCTGTCCGTAGGGCACGCCTCAATGCTCCTCTATAGTATGCTTCATATTACCGGATACGATCTGTCGCTTGACGATATAAAGAGCTTCAGGCAGCTCCACAGCAAGTGCGCCGGCCATCCGGAATTCGGGCTCACACCCGGTGTGGAAGCCACCACCGGTCCCCTGGGCCAGGGCGACGGTACGTCGGTCGGGATGGCCATTGCGGAAAAGTGGCTCTCCCGCTATTTCAACCGGCCCGGCTTCGACATCATAGGCTACAGGATCTGCGCCATAACGAGCGACGGCAGCATGATGGAAGGAGTTTCCGGCGAAGCCGCGTCCCTGGCCGGCCACCTGGGCCTGTCCAATCTCGTCTGGATTTACGACAACAATCATATCAGCATCGAAGGGAGCACCGCTCTCACCTTCACCGAGGACGTTGCCGCGCGATTCCGCGCCTACAACTGGCGCGTGCAGCGCGTCAGGGACGCCAATGACCTAAGACTGCTGGGCACGGCATTGCAAAACGCGGCTCGCGAGAAGGAGCGTCCGTCGATCATCATCGTTGACAGCCACATAGCGTACGGAAGCCCGAACAAGCAGGACAGCGCTGCGGCCCACGGAGAGCCTTTGGGTGAAGACGAGGTGCGCGCGACGAAAATAAACTACGGCTGGGACCCGGACAAAAAATTCTTCGTGCCGGATGAGATAATGCAATACCGCGCCGAGGTGCTCAAACGCGGCGCCGCGCTCGAGCGGGAATGGCAAAAAAAATTCAGCGCGTACGCCGGACAATATCCTGAACTGGCGGAACAGTTCGTCCTGATGATGCACGGCAGGCTGCCCGATGGATGGGACGCCGGCCTGCCGGAATTTCCGGCGGACGGAAAGGGAATCTCGACCCGGGCGGCGAACGGCACGGTGCTGAACGCGGTTGCTCGAAAAGTCCCCTGGCTTGTGGGAGGGTCGGCCGACCTTGCCCCGTCGACGAGAACGCTCATCGACGGGGCTTTAAGCTTTCAAAAGGGAAGCTACGGCGGAAGGAACTTCCACTTCGGCATTCGCGAGCACGCCATGTCGGCGATAGCCAACGGGCTTTCCGTAAGCCGCCTGCGGCCGTATGCGTCGACCTTCCTGATATTCTCCGATTACCTGCGGCCTTCCCTCCGGTTCTCCGCCATCATGCGGCAGCCGGTCATCTATATCTTCACCCATGACAGCATCGGTCTGGGCGAAGACGGGCCCACGCACCAGCCCATTGAACACCTCGCCTCGCTGCGCGCCATCCCCCGGTTGCGGGTCGTTCGCCCGGCGGACGCAAATGAGACGAGCGTGCTGTGGAAATTCATCATGGAGCTGCGCGATCAGCCTGCCGCGCTTATTCTGACCAGGCAGAACATACCGGTTATAGACCGGAGCAACTATGCGCCGGCGACCGGCGCGCTTCGCGGAGCGTATGTCCTCGCCGACGGCGGCGGCCTCCCCGACGTCATACTTATCGGTACCGGGTCCGAGGTGCATCTCTGCATAGCAGCTTATGAAAAATTGTATGCAGAGGGGATACGGGCCCGGGTGGTAAGCATGCCGTGCTGGTCGCTGTTTGAGGACCAGGATGCAGAGTACCGGGAAGCGGTTCTGCCCCGATCGGTCCAGGCCCGGGTGGCGGTTGAAGCAGGAGCAATCCTGGGCTGGGAGCGGTATATCAACGCCGCCAGGGGAGGCGGCATCCTGGGACTCAAGGATTTCGGCGCATCGGCCCCCCTTGGCGACGTGCTCAAGGAATTCGGACTGACTGCGGAAAATCTCTATGCCCTGGCGAAGAAGAGCATGGAAACGGCAAAACAGAGGTATGAGGGTCGGGGTTAAAAAATTCATTACCGGTGTGGAGGTGGAGACAATGAAAATAGGCTTTATCGGGTTGGGCAGGATGGGAGGCAGCATGGTCGAGCGGCTGCTCCAGGGAGGCCATGAGGTCATAGCCTTTGACCGGGACGCGACAGCGATGAAGGCCGCCGAAAACAGGGGAGCTGTCGGAGCCCGGTCCATAAGCTCCCTGGTCCCGGCCCTTGCGCCTCCCCGCATTGTCTGGGTCATGGTCCCCGCCGGAACGATTACAACAGCCGTGACCAACGAGGCTTCCGAAAGCATGGAGCCCGGTGATATAATAATCGACGGGGGCAACTCCAATTACCGCGACACCCTGAAGCAGGCTGAAGCCTTGAAGCAAAAAGGGATACAGATGCTCGACGCCGGCACGAGCGGCGGCGTCTGGGGGCTCAAGGAGGGATACTGTCTCATGGTGGGAGGCGACAAAGCGGCCTATGAAACGGCGGAGCCGATTTTCAAGACCCTTGCGCCTGAAGGCGGATACGGCCGCATGGGTAAAAACGGCTCGGGCCATTTCGTCAAAATGGTGCACAACGGCATTGAATACGCCATGCTCCAGTCCTACGGCGAGGGGTTCGAGATACTGAAGGCCAAGAAGGAATTCAACCTTGACTTACTGCAGATCTCGCGGCTCTGGAACCGCGGCAGCGTAATCCGCTCATGGATCCTCGAGCTCTGCGGGCTCGCCTTCAGTAAAGATCCCGATCTTTCAGCGGTCAAGGGATACGTCGAGGACTCCGGCGAGGGGAGATGGACCGTTGCCGAGGCCATCACCGAAAATATACCGGCGCCGGTCATCACCCTCGCCCTTCTGCAGAGATTCGCATCGCGGCAGGAGGAGTCCTTCAGCGCAAAGCTCATCGCAGCGCTCAGGAATGAATTCGGCGGGCACGCGGTACGGGAGAAATAGGGAGATCCGCTTCCCATCGGACAAAATGCATAACACACGTGAGGAGTATAGCATGGATTCAACAGCTCCGGAAGCAGTCATCGACAGCAGATACGTGCGAGCCTGTGATCTTCACTTGGAAGAGCCGGAGTTACAGCCCTTCTGTCTTGTCATTTTCGGCGGCGTGGGGGACTTGAGCCAGAGAAAGCTCCTGCCTACGCTGAGCCATTTATTCGGGAACAGGGAGCTGGTTCAGAATTTTTCCATCCTGGGCGTCGGCAGACAGGAGCTGGATGATGCATCCTACCGCAACTTCATCCGCAAGGCCCTGGATAAGTACTCGGAAGAGCCCGTAGATAATGAGGCTTGGAACGGCTTCGCCGGACATGTTTATTATCACTCCATGGACGTACAGAAAGACCACGGATATGCAGCCCTGCGCAAAAAAATCAGCGGTATAACAATACCCGACGACGAAGGGAATAAAAACGTGATCTATTACATGGCAGTGCCTCCTCTGCTGACCCCGATAATAGTGAAAATGATGAAAACACACGGCCTGTCAGGAAATGCGTTCGCGGCCAAAATTCTTGTGGAAAAGCCGTTCGGCCGCGACCGGAGCTCAGCGGTCGAGCTGAACAGAATACTCTCCGACTCATTCAGCGACAGCCGGATATACAGAATCGACCACTACCTGGGAAAGGAAACGCTCCAGAACCTGATCTTCTTCCGCTTTTCAAATAACATCTTCGAGCCCCTCTGGAACCGGCGCTACATCGACAACGTTCAGATTACGGTGGCGGAATCCATCGGCATAGAGCACCGCGGCGCCTTTTACGAGCAGGCAGGGGTCGTCCGCGATATCGTGCAAAACCACATTATGCAGATCATCGCCCTGGTGGCCATGGAGCCGCCGGTGGGATTCAAAGCGGATTACGTGCGCGACGAGCGGGTCAAGGTGTTTCGCTCCTTCCGGCCCATGGATGATTCCTTCATCGATGAATATACGCTCCAGGGGCAGTACGGCGCCGGCATAGTTGCCGGCGAAGAGGCCATCGCCTACCGTGAAGAAAAAAATGTCGCCGGGGACTCGGTCACCCCGACGTTTATCGCCGCTAAAATATACATTGACAACTGGCGGTGGGCCGAGGTCCCCTTTTACATCAGAACGGGCAAAAGGCTGGCGCAGAGGATAACGAATATCGTGGTGCAATTCAAGCAGCCTCCGCTGCGGCTCTTCGGCGGCTCCGGCGATCAGCTCTATCCCAATATACTCACCCTGACCATTCAGCCTGAAGAGGAGATATCGCTGAAAATGGGAATAAAATATCCGCACGAGAACAACAAGATATACCAGGCTGATATGAAATTCAACTACAATCAGAACTTCGGGACAAAACCACATCCTGCATATGAACGCCTCATCCTCGACTGTTTAAAAGGGGACCAGACCTTGTTTGCGCGGGAAGACGGGATTGATGCGACATGGGAGATGGTTGATCCTATGATCAAGCGGTGGGAAAACAATCCGAACAGGAATTTCCCGAACTATACGGCCGGCACCTGGGGGCCGGCAGAGTCGGACCGACTCCTGGAAAAGGAGGGGCGACGGTGGCACACCTCGTAGGGGGCCTGACCTCGGTTGAAGGAACTATAATGGCGAAAAAGTTGCTGATCTCCACTATTGACAAGCTTGCCGATTTTGCCGTAGCGTTCTGGATCGAGCGGTGCACCATGGCGCTGCAGCGAAAAAAATATTTTTCCGTTGCCCTTTCCGGCGGTTCAACCCCGGTACCTTTCTACCGAAAACTATCGGGCATCGCCGACCCTGCCCTGTGGCGGAATACCCACATCTTCCCGGTCGATGAGCGTTTCGTACCCTCCGGCCATCCCGATAATAATTTCCGCATGATCCAGGAAACCCTGACGGGCAAAGTCCCGATACCGGCGAGCAACCTGCACCCCGTCATTATTACGGGAACCCCCGAGGATTCAGCCCTGCTCTATGAAACAGAGATAAAGAGGTTTTTCAATCTTCCGGACGGGACTATGCCCCGCTTCAACCTGGTTCTTCTCGGTATAGGCGCCGAGGGCCATACCGCATCGATCTTTCCGGGAAGCCGGATCATCCGGGAGAAGAGCCGTCCCGTGGCTGTGGAATCTCTTGATGAAAAAAGGCACCCCCGGGTCACTCTGACGCTTCCGGCATTGAACAACGCGGAGCAAATACTCTTCCTGGCGACCGGGCAGGCTAAGGCGGGGGCGTTGAAAAAAATATTGGAGGAAAACGACGCGCACCTGCCGGCGTCATTGGTTGATTCCGGCACCGGCTCGGCTATATACCTTCTCGATCCCGGCGCCGCGTCCGGGCTTTCGCAAGAGACGGCGGCCAAGTATGGATTCTGAAACCGGGGATCATTCTCATATCACGAGCGGCCCGGGAGGCTGAATTGAAAAAAATCGTTATCCCTGCGATCATAGCGCACAACGCGCAGGAGCTCGACCGGATGGTGGACTCGGTAAAAGGGCTCGTTCCCCTGATCCAGCTCGACATCATGGACGGGGTTTTTGTGCAGAACAGATCGCTCGATTTCGATTTCGACCTCCATGAGGACCGGGCGCTCTTTGAGGCCCATTGCATGGTAGCCGAACCGGAACAATGGGTTAAGCGGATATGGCGGCAGGTGGGCACGATAATCGTTCATTTTGAAGCGTGCCGCGAACCGGGAAAAATTATCAGTCTAATAAAGAAAAAGGAACGGAGGGTCGGCATGGCCATAAATCCGGAAACCCCGGTTGAGGCGATCAGCTCCCTGCTCAAAGACCTCGACCAGGTGCTGGTCATGACCGTGGACCCCGGCTTCTATGGGAGTCCGTTCATTCCGGAGGCGGGCAGGAAAGTGGAGAAGCTGCGGAGCCTTATGCCGCAGATGGATATTGAAGTGGACGGCGGCATAACCCCCCGGACCATAGAGCTCGTGAACGATTCCGGAGCAAACAAATTTGTATCAGGCTCCTTCATCATGAGATCAGATGATATAAAGAGGGCCCTGTTGTCCTTGCAGGAAAAAATCGGGTTGTAAGCCCGTCAATACTATTACGGGAGGAAGTTTCATGAAAATATTCATAGACAGCGCAGATATCGATGAAATTAAACAGACGTATGAATGGGGGGTCGTTGACGGGATAACAACGAACCCGAGCCTTCTCAAACAGGCGGTGGAGCGAAGAGCGGCCGCCGGTGAAAAGACCGACATAAGAAAATATATTGAAAAAATTCTAATGACCGCCAAGGGAACGCCCGTGAGCCTGGAGGTAACGGAGCGGGAGTCCAAAAAAATGATAGAACAGGGAAGGCGGCTCTTCGATATGTTTAATCCCGTGGCGAAGAACGTGTATATAAAAATACCGGTCAATCCCTCGTTCAGTGAAGAGGATGATATCCATTTCCACGGCATTGAAGCCATCAGGACGCTCGCGAAAATGGGCATACCGATCAACTGCACCCTGATCTTCACGCCGGAGCAGGCTCTCCTTGCAGCCAAGGCGGGGGCAAAAATCCTCTCCCCCTTTGCCGGCAGGATCGACGATCATCTGCGCAAAAAAATGAACATCGATTTCAAGAAAACCGACTATTTTCCGGCGGATGGAATAATCGAAAAGGGAGCGCCGGTCGACGACAACGGCATCGTATCGGGCATAGATCTTGTGCGGAAATGCGTGCAGATCGTCGCCACGTACGGGCTCGGCTCAGAGGTTCTGGCGGCGTCGCTGCGGAACCCCCGCCAGGTCCGGGACGCCGCGCTTGCCGGGGCCCATATCGGGACCCTTCCCTTTGAGGTGATCAAGGACATGCTGAAGCATGGTAAGACCTATGAGGGTATGAAAAATTTCACCCGGGACATTGTTCAGGAATACGCTGATTTAAAATAAAATTGCCGCTGAGCCACTGAAGATGTATCTTGGAACAATAAGACCGTGGGGGGTGAGGTCAGGGGTGCTCTTAACTCTTAAATAGCTCGAGGAGATAATCAGATGACGGGCGAATCTGTTTTAAAAAACGATACGGCTCCGGAAATTTACGATGTGATCATTATCGGCGGAGGGCCCGCAGGTTTGAGCGCGGCCATCTACTCCTCCCGGGCGGGCTTAAGCACGCTCGTCATCGACAAGAGCCCGAACGCCGGAGCACTGGGCTCCGCGCACAAGATCGAAAATTATCCGGGAATGGCCACACCGGTCAGCGGAAGCGAGCTTCTGTCCCTGTTCCGCAAACAGGCCGAATCCTTTGGGACTTCGATTATAAAAGAACAGGTGATCGGAGTGAACTTCGAATCCGATCCGAAAGAGATATTTACCAATCAGGACACCTTCCGCGCAAAAGCCGTTATCATCGCGACCGGGTCAATGGGAAGGAATCCCTCACTGCCGGGTGAGGAAAAATTCCGGGGGCGCGGCGTGAGCTATTGCGCCACCTGCGACGCGCCGTTCTACAAACACCGCGAGGTCGCGGCAGCCGGAGAGCTTCCCGAAATCATCGAAGAGATAAATCAGATAGCGAAATTTGCAAAAAGGGTCTTTATTATCTCACGGAGCAAAAACCTGACCCGGGAACAGGAGGAGATTGTTACGCGGCACCCCCACGTCGAGCTGAAGCTGGGATGCAGCGTGAAGGAGATACGCGGTTCTGAAAACGTCACCGCCCTCCTCACGGCGGACCCTTCCGGGGCGCCGGAGGAGATACCGGTGGACGGTATATTCATCTATCTCCGCGGAAATCAACCGGTCGTGGATTTTCTTTACGGCGCGGTTGATATGACGGACGGATGCATTATGCTGAATGACCATGGCATGTCCACATCGGTAAAGGGGGTCTTCGCCGTCGGCGATGTCACGTGTAAAAAAATCAGGCAGGTTGTGGTCGCCGCTTCCGAGGGGTGTATCGCCGCCCTTTCGGCCGAACAGTATATCAACCAAAGGGAACGGGTTCGCTCCCAATGGTCGACGGGAAAGGCTTAAGGAGGAAAATATGGCTGAAAAAAAATACCCATATGTGATCGTCGGCGGCGGTCTCGCGGGAGTATCCGCCATAGAAGGGATCAGGGAGGCGGATAAGTCCGGCGCTATTCTATTAATCGGCAGTGAAAAGGATATGCCGTATGACCGGCCGCCCCTGTCGAAAAAGCTCTGGTTCGGCAAAAAGAAGATTGAAGAGATTTTTCTGCATGACCGGACTTTTTATAGCAACAATAATGTTGAATTGACGCTGGGGTCAACCGTAACGGGACTGGACAGGGCGAAAAAAATGCTCACGACCGGCAGCGGCGACACCCTCCTCTATTCAAAGCTTCTCCTCGCAACCGGCGGATTTCCCCGCAGATTGCAAATCCCCGGCGGCGATCTGGCTGAGATATGCTACTACCGTACCCTGGAAGACTATAAAAGAATCCGCGGCATGGCCGCTGAGGGGAAGACGGCACTGGTCGTCGGCGGAGGCTTCATCGGCTCCGAGATCGCGGCTGCGCTCAGCGTGAATAAACTGGACGTCACCATGATCTTTCCCGAGGATTATCTGGTCCAGAGAATATTCCCCGAGGGCCTGGGCAGATCAATCCAGAAAAAATACGCCGGACGCGGGATCTCCATACTGAATCAGGACGAGCCGGCCTCATTCGAAAAGAAGTCGGGCCGGATAACAACCAGAACGAAAAAAGGGAGGGAGATACAATCAGACATCGTCATAGCGGGGATAGGTATTATCCCGGCGCTGGAATTGGCCCGGCAGGGGGGGGTAAGCACGGACAATGGAATCCTCGTCGATGAATATCTTGCCGCATCCGACCCCGATATTTATGCGGCAGGCGACAACGCCAATTTTAACTATGCCGCCCTGGGACAGCGGATGCGCCTTGAGCACTGGGATAATTCCATTGCCCAGGGCAGGGCAGCGGGAAGGAACATGGCGGGAGCGGGTGTGAAGTTCGATTATATCCCCTATTTTTTCTCCGACCTTTTTGAATTCGGATACGAGGCGGCGGGGAATATCAATTCGCAGCTGGAGACTTTTTCGGATTGGAAAAAAGAGTATGATACCGGCGTCATATATTATCTGCAAGACGGCGCGGTCAAGGGCGTGATGCTCTGCAACGTATGGGAAAAAATCGACGCCGCGCGCGATCTGATCCGCAAACAAAAGAAGGTGAAACCCGGAGACCTCAAGGGTGCAATATCATTTTAGTAATCAAGGAGGAATTATGCTCGCCGAAATGAAGTGTACTCCGATAGATAAAGCCAAGCCGCCGATGCCTTTGACTGAAGCAAAAAAAATGTTGAGCGAAATATTGGGGTGGACACTCGTGAATTCAACGATAACGCGTGAATTCAAATTCAAGAATTTCATTGAAGCCATGCAGTTTGTCAATAAAGTCGCCGATCTGGCAAATAGTGAAGACCACCACCCTGACATTCATATCTCTTACAGCAAGGTCAGATTGGAGCTGTCGACACATGCGATCGGCGGGCTGTCGATGAATGATTTTATCGTAGCGGCGAAAATTAATCTCTTTAAACCCTGACCTCACCCCCCGGCCCCCTCTCCTATTAAGAAATGAAAAAAGGAGAGGGGGAGTCTAAGGATGAAGCTTAATGCTCCGCGCGGGTGAGGTCAGAAAAGGGTTATTCGCGCCTTTGCGACTTTGCGAAAATATAATATGAGGTGAACATGGAGGGTAAATCTTTAATCGGAAAAACTGCCCTGGTGACCGGTGCGGCCAAAAGGATCGGCCGGGCTATAGCCCTTGAGCTTGCCGCGCAGGGAGCGAATATCGCAGCCCATTACCGTCATTCAGCCGGGGAGGCCGAGGAATTGCGCCGGGAGATTGAATCCTATCAGGTAAACTGCTGGCTCGTCCAAGCTGATTTTGCCGTCCGGACCGAATATGAGAGCCTGGTGGACGCTGCATTAGACAAGGCCGGCGCATTGGACATCCTGGTCAACAGCGCTTCAATATTTCCCCCAAGCACGGTGCACGATTGCACCTGGGAGGATATGTCCGCCAGCATGCAGATCAATGCATGGGCTCCCTTTTATATCAGCCGCTCGTTCGCCCGTAAGGCAGGGAGGGGAGCCATCATTAATCTATTGGATGCGCGAATCGCGGGCCTTGACGCAAACCATGTCGCGTATCTTCTGAGCAAGCAGGCGCTGGAATCCTTTACGCGCCTGATGGCCTTGGAATTTTCCCCGGGTGTCAGAGTAAACGGGGTGGCGCCGGGAATAATTTTGCCGCCGCCGGCCACGGATGACCGCTCTATAAAGCAGATGATCCCCGCGGTGCCGCTGAAGCGGCAGGGGGACGTGCGCGAAATTGCGGATGCGGTTTTATTCCTGATAAAAAACGAGTATATCACCGGACAGGTGGTGTACGTAGACGGAGGCGGGCATCTTGCCGGCGCTAAGGAGCATGCCCATGGATAAAATCATGATAAAGGACCTGCTCGCACGATGCATTGTCGGCATCAATAGCGACGAGCGGCGCGACAAACAGGACGTAATCATCAATATAACCCTGTCAGCCGACCTTAAAAAGGCGTGCAAAACCGACAAATTCGAGGATACGGTCGATTACAGCATCATCAAAAAGAAAATACTGGAGATGGTTGAGAATTCCCGATTCTTTTTGATTGAGGCTTTGGCGGAACATATAGCAGCCGCCTGCCTTGATTTCAGCGGCGTGCAAGGCGCGCTGGTTTCGGTGGAGAAACCTTCAGCCCTTCGATTCGCCCGGAGCGTGGGCGTGGAAATCTACCGGGAAAGAGAGTAGCGCAATGCCGACCGCATACATCGGCGTGGGATCGAACATCCGGCCCGAGAAGAACATAAAAAAAGCCGTGGCGCTCCTTTCACGACATGCATTCATCACCGGGATTTCCACATTCTATCAGACCAAGCCGTTTGATCGGTGCGGTGATCCGCTCTACTATAACGGGGTTGTCAGAATCAAGACCGCAGCTCATCCGCTGGAGCTCAAGCACCATGTTTTAAGAAGCATCGAAAAAAAACTGGGAAGGCGAAGAACGTTTGATAAATCAGCCCCGCGGAGCATAGACCTTGATATTCTCGTGTATGACGAGGTGGTGATGAACGACGGGGAGTTATGCATCCCTGATCCCGCCATCCTTGAAAGGCCCTTTGTAGCCATGCCGCTGTATGAGCTGGCTGAAGAGCTGATCCTGCCCGGATGGAACCGGAGCATGCGCGAGATCGCGGAAAAATTGAAAGATGATGACCTGCGGCCAATGCCCGAATATACCAAACAACTAAGGAGGATTATCAGCAATGGATATCGTAAAAGTGGAACGCCTGATCAGGGAATTGTTGGTTGAGATCGGCGAGGACCCGGACAGAGAAGGATTATTAAAGACGCCCCGCCGGTTCGCCGAATCCATCGAATATTTGACCTCCGGGTACCATACCGACATCACGAAGGTGATCAACAAGGCCATTTTTACCCAGGCAACCCACAATATGGTGATCGTCAAGGACATCGAATTATACAGCCTGTGCGAGCACCATCTCCTCCCCTTTTTCGGCAGATGCCACATCGGTTATATATCAAAGGGAAAGATATTCGGAGCCAGCAAGCTCCCCCGGATCGTGAATATGTATGCACAGAGGCTGCAAACTCAGGAGCGGCTGACCGACCAGATTGCCTACGCCATCCATGATAGTATCGAAACCCACGGCGTCGGCGTTGTAATTGAAGCCAGGCATCTGTGCATGATGATGCGGGGAATAGAAAAGCAGAATTCGAAGATGATAACCTCATCCGTTCTGGGCGTTTTCCGGGAATCGCACACGACCAGGAACGAATTCTTATCTTTAGTTAATCAGAATGGATACGCGTAGTTTATAACCGCATTGATGATAGTGATGAGCGTCTGCGGATAAACCCCGATCCATACAAGGAGGAGGGTCATCACGCAGAGGGCGACGCCGGCTGCCGGAGAGGATGAGAATGCCGTACGCCCGGCATTCTGCCCTGCATCCGGCTCCGCGTACATGACTGCGACGATCCTCAAGTAATAGTAGATACTTATGGCGCTGTTTATGATCAGAATGATCACGAGGGCCCATAGTCGGGCCTTCATGCCGGCCGCGACCAGATAATATTTAGCCAGGAAGCCTGCGGTCAGGGGGATGCCCGCAAGCGAAAGGAGCGCAGCGGTCAAGGCTGCCGCGAGCCAGGGCCTTTGCCAGAAGAGCCCCCGGTAATCCTCTATGGAATCGGCGTCCCTCTCCCCGCCGGAGAGCGCGGCGACCACGCCGAAAGCCGCGAGCGTGGTGATGAAATAGGACACGAGATAGAAGGCCGCTGCCTCCACGGCCAGGTCGCCTCCGGCGATGAAGGCTACCAGCAGGTAGCCGAGATGGGCGATTGAAGAATAAGCGAGCACCCTTTTAACGTTCTCCTGCCTGAGGGCCAGCAGGTTCCCCGTAAACATTGAAGCAACCGCTATGGCGCTGAACAGAAACAGCAGCTTTTTGTACTGATGAGCCCCCATTATAAAAAAGAATCTTACCAGAAGGCTGAATACCGCCCCTTTGGACACGGTGGCGATATAGGCGGTGACCGGGGACGGAGCCCCCTCATACACGTCCGGAGTCCACATATGAAAAGGCACGATCGCCAGCTTGAAGCCGAAACCGACGAATAAAAGCCCGAAAGCGGCATAGAGAAGCGGAGTGGGCATGCCCTGTATCTGAAGTATTTCTGATATCCCCTTAAAATCCATTGTCCCGCATTCAGCGTAAAACAGGGCTATGCCGAAGAGTAAAAATGCCGATGAGGCTGCTGCGAGGATAAGATACTTCACCCCCGCTTCGATGCACCGGGTGAAACCGCGCAGATATGAAATCAGCACATACAGGGAAACGCTCAGTATCTCCAGGCCGAGAAAGAGCGGAATGAAGCTGTTCGCCGCCGCAAGAACAGAGGCGCCGAGCGTAGCCAGAATGAGCAGGATATAGAACTCCTGGCAATCATCCTTTCTTTCACGAACATAGCCGTACGACAGGAGAGCTACCACCAGGGATGCGGCCAGGAACAGTCCGATATAAAAAAGGGCGTACCCGTCCATGGATAACAGTGATCCGTCAGTACGGACAGGCTTGGGCGCAAAAAAAAGTGACGTAAAAGCGGCGATAAAGATCAAGACCGTGAGAGCTACCGTGAGCTTCAAATTGCGGTAAAACGATACCGTCAGGAGGAGCGGAACCACTGCTCCGCCGAGTATCAGAAGGGGAATCATTTCATGAAGCTCTACCAGCGTCACGGCAAACCTCGCATATCTTTTAACCCTCTCGGCCCCCTAAATCCCCGGAGGGGGACTTAAAAGCTTCTGACAAATGAGTGTTATGGCTGATAAACATATATCATTGTCTCCTTAGGAAGCCGATAGGCTGATTTGCAGGTAAACGTAAGCCCCCTTCTGGGGTCGCTCTCGTACCTCCTGTACTCCGCGACATTGGGACATCCTGTCCGGCAGGTTTTGGGGGGCATGAGCGCGTGAAATGCGGGTAGGAGTTAGCCTCCCGGAGATGCTCTGACCCCACCTGGGTCAGGCCGGTCTGTTCCCGAATCGCCTCAAGAGAGGCCTTGACCGTATTGAGCATCGGCTGAGGAAAGAGGCCGAGCCAGAGTATGACTGCCATCATGGCCCCCAGCAGGGACATCTCGCGCAGGGAGAGGTCCCCGACCTTGGCCGGAGTTTCGCCCCCGCCGTGGAAAATCGACTGTATGATCCATAAGCCGTACACGGCTGAGAAAACAAGCCCGAGCGAGGCGAGCACGGTTATCGGAAGATTGACCCGATACGCTCCGGCCAGTACCAGGAACTCAGCCACGAAATTCCCCAGTCCGGGGAGCCCTGTTGACGCCAGCGCAAAGAAGAGCGCCACGCCTCCCATGCGCGGCGCATCCCGCCAGTACCCGCCCATTGTTCCTATCTCGCGGGTGTGGAGCCGCTCCTGGAGCGCGCCGGCGAGAATAAAAAGGGCGCCGGTGCTTACCGCATGGCAGACCATCTGCATCACCGCGCCCTGGAGCGCGAGCTCGTTCGCAGCGAACGAGCCGACCATCACGAACCCCATGTGGCTCACGCTGGTGTAGGCGACGAGCCGCTTTAAATCGGCCTGGGCGAACGCGAGCTTTGCGCCGTAGATAATTCCGACAACCCCGATGCTCATGCCGATGTATCTGAAATCCAGACTGGCCTGGGGGAACAGGGGGATAACAAAGCGCAGAATGCCGTACGCTCCGGTCTTAAGCAGCAGGCCGGCCAGGATCACGCTCCCCGCGGTCGGGGCCTCGGTGTGCGCATCGGGCAGCCAGTTATGAAAGGGCACGGCCGGGAGCTTGACCATAAAGGCAATGAGAAAGCCGGCAGCCAGAAGCCGCGCTTCAGCGGGCTCAAGCGCCGTTTGTAAAAGGTTCAGGTAATCGAAGGTGTAAAACCCCGTGTTTCGGGCATTGATGAAATACAGTCCTAAAATGGCGATGAACATAAACAGGCCGCTTGCCTGGGTGAAGATGAAAAACTTCATGGCTGCATAGTTCCGGTTTTCATGGCCCCAGATTCCGATGAGCAGGTACATGGGCACGAGCATAAGCTCCCAGAAAAAGTAGAACAGGAACAGATCAACGGCGAGGAATACGCCCATGATCCCCGCGAGATTCCAGAGCAGATTAAAATGAAAGAACCCGGCCCGCTCCCGTATTTCGCTCCAGGAACAGAGGATCGCCGCGAGGCCGATGAAGGCGACGAGTCCTGCCATCACCAGGCTTAGTCCGTCCATGGCAAGATGAAAGTTTATCCCGAACTGGGGTATCCAGGGCAGATAGAACTCGGATATCCATGACTGGCCGGCGCAATTCAATCTCTCATACGTGCTTACCCATAGGAACAGAATCAGGACAAAATCCGCCGCCAGCGCCAAAAGCGACACGATCCGCGCCGCCATGGCGCTCCATCTGCCCAAAAGCCAGGCCAGCACGCCTCCGGCGATCAGAATTACTATGAGGAGCACCAATATCATAAAACCACCGCCAGACCGATCATGATGATTGCGCCTGCCGCAATACCGATTGCATACCAGCGCAGCATTCCGGACTGCGTCCAGCTCAGGCCCCGGTTGGCCGAAAGGCTTATGGCCGCTATCCCGCGGTTCACCATGTCGGCAACGTCATTCCGGTTCTTCCGGGCTGCAAAGATAAAAGGAAGGACGAACAATTTATCATAAAGCCAATCGAATCCCCATCCTGAGAAAAAGAAGCGCCGCAGCCGGGAGCCCCGTGCCGCGGGCGAAAAGCGCCGGCCGTTCGCCGGAATGGTCATATAAAAAAGATAGGCTGCGAGCAGCCCCAGCAGGGGGGCAAGCGCTGCCGGGATTTGAAGGGACAATTCAAGGCCGGCAAGCGATTCCCGGACCGGCAAAGCCTGAAAAACAGAACGGAGAAACCCGGAAAATATCCTGACATTTCCGAGCGTATCCGGAGTCTCAACGAAGCCGCCTGCAACAGAAAGGCACGCGAGCACCAGGAGGGGAAGATTCATCCTCCACCCGGGCACGCGATGAACGTCGGATTTCGGCTGCCCGAAAAAGGTGATGAATACCATGCGGAAGGTATAGAGCGCGGTTATGAAGGCCCCGGCCAGGCCCGCTGCCCAGAGCAACGGATTTCCGCTCCATCCAACGAAAGATCGCCAGAGGATCATCTCCTTGCTGTAGAATCCGGCACTCACCAGAGGAAGGGCCGAGAGTGAGGCCGCTCCGGCCATAAAGCTCCAGAATACAAGCGGCAGCTTCTTCCGCAATCCGCCCATCTTCGTCATATCGTGCTCGTCGTCAAGGGCGAGTATGACCGCGCCCGCGCCGAGGAACAGGAGAGCCTTGAAAAAGGCGTGCGTGACAAAATGGAATATCGCCGCGGACCATGCGCCCACGCCGAGCGCGAGGAACATGTAGCCGATCTGGCTAATGGTGGAATAGGCGAGCACCCTTTTGATGTCGGTCTGCGCAAGGGCGCTCAAACCCGCGACCAGGAGCGTTGCCGCGCCGATGACGGCCACGGCGTTCATCACGACCGGGGCCAGCTCAAAAAGGGCGTGCGTGCGGCCGATAAGGTACACCCCGGCCGTCACCATGGTGGCTGCATGGATGAGCGCGCTCACCGGCGTGGGACCGGCCATGGCGTCCGGGAGCCATGTCTGGAGGGGGAGCTGGGCTGACTTGCCCAGGGCGCCTCCCAGGAGGAGGGCAGCCGAGACAGCAGCAAGAGCCGATCCCCGGCTCCACTGTCCTGATGCCGCCGCCATAAGATCCTGCACATTCAGGGTGCCGAAGCTTTTAAGGAGGAGGAAGAGGCCGATTGCCATTGCGGTATCGCCGACGCGGGTCATGATGAAAGCCTTGCGCGCTGCCAGGCCGTTTTTCGGATCCCGGTACCAGAACCCGATCAGGAGGTAGCTGCACAGCCCCACGCCCTCCCATCCGAGATACAGGAGCAGGAGGTCGCCGGCGAGCACAAGGATGAGCATTGATCCGATGAACAGGTTCATATACGCGAAAAAACGGCTGTATCCCTCATCATCAGCCATGAATTCGACCGAATAGAGGTGGATAAGGAAGCCGACGAATGTGATAATCAGCACGAACACGATGGAAAGAGGATCAAGGTAGAATGATATCTGCGGAGCAAAACCGCCGACGCTCATCCAGGTCCAGAGCGTGAGGGTGTATGATGACCCGGCAGGCGGATTCACCATGAAGGCGGCCGCGAGCACGCTCGCCGCAGCAGCAGACAATCCCACTGACCCGGCGCCGATCCATGCAACAGCAGGCCGGGCGAGCCTGCGGCCGAAAAAGGCAAGCGTGAGAAAGCCGGCAAGCGGAAGAGCGGGGATGATCCACACGAGCTCCGTCATGTCATCCTCTCATCCGGGACGCTGCGTCGGTGTCGAGCGTTTTAAACTGGTGATACAGCTGGAGAATAAGCGCGAGCCCGATCGACACCTCGGCGGCGGCCATCGTTAATATGAATATGAACATGACCTGGCCGTCCGGCTGGCCCCAGCGCGCACCGGCCATGACGAAGGCGAGTCCTGCGGCGTTCAGCATGATCTCGACGGACATGAGCATGAACACGATATTGCGCCGGATGAGGACCCCGCATAATCCCAGGCAGAAAAGGATTGCGGCGAGTATGAGGCCGTGCTCCACCGGTATGGATATCATTCCGATCCTCCTTCAAGAAATCGATGATAGGCTTTCCGGGCCGTATGCCCGAGATGATAGGCGCCGATGATCCCGGCAATGAGCAGAAGCCCTGAAAGCTCCACGCCGAGAAGATAGGTGCTGAAAAGGGACACCCCGACCTCCTTGGCCTCTACCACGGAGGCAGTCAGGGGCGAACCGGATCTTTCATAGAGTATATAGATGAACTGACCCAGCAGGATCACTACCAGAGCCGAGGGCGCAAGCCAGACCCGGAGGGTCAGCATCTCCCTTTCGGATTTAACCGCCTCCCTGCCCAGGTTGAGCATCATGATGACGAATATGAACAGCACCATGATCGCTCCCGCGTAGATGATGACCTCGAGGGCAGCGGCGAAGGGGGCGCCCATGATGAAAAAGACGACCGCCACCGACAGGAGCGATACGATCAGATAGAGAAGCGCGTGCACCGCGTTCAGCCTTGTTATCACCATGAGAGTGGCGAAGACCGCTACGCCGGATGTGATAAAGAACATGATGTCCATGGCTCTTATCCTGTTAAGTCGAAATTCACTCATACTCCCCCTCCCTCGATGGGAGGGGGTGGGGGGAGGGTGCCGCGTCTTGTCCCTCACCCCCTCCTAACCTCCCCCATCAAGGGGGAGGGAGGTCACGGCAAAAGGCTCTTCACGTCCACCGGGGGCTCTTCGTTCTCGCCTTCACCCTTGCCCTTGCCCGTGATCGCGAGGCCGGCGACCTTGTAAAAGTTGAACCCCTTATATTTTCCCTCCCCGTCCACGAGGAGATGCTCCTTCTCGTACACGAGATTGCGGCGGTCATACTCGCTCATCTCAAAGTCGGGAATGAGCTGAATGGCGTAGGTCGGGCACGCCTCCTCGCAATAGCCGCAGAAAATGCAGCGTGAGAAATTGATACGGAAGAACTCCGGGTATCGTCTCCCGTCCGCGCTCTCAGCAGCCTGTAGTGCGATGCAGTCCACGGGACAGGCTGCTGCACACAGGTAGCAGGCTACGCAGCGCTCGCCGCCGTCCGGATCCCTGGTAAGGATGATCCGCCCCCTCCACCGGGCCGGCAGGACCGGCTTCTCCTCCGGGTACTGGAGCGTCACCTTTTTTCGGAAAAGGTGGATGAAAACGAGGAACATGCTTCTCAGTATGCTGAACATTTAGTTACCTTTGCATCTAATTCTGCCAGACCAGCACGACCGCTCCAGTCACAAACAGATTCAACAGCGCCAGGGGGAGCAGGACCTTCCATCCATAACCCATGAGCTGGTCATACCGCGGCCGCGGCAAAGAGCCTCTCATGAGAATGAATACGATTATAAAGAAAAAGGTCTTTATCAGGAACCACGCTATCGGCGGCAGGAAAGCGGGACCGAGCCAGCCGCCGAAAAAGAAGACCACGATAAGCGAGGATATGAGCGTGACCCCCAGGTACTCGCCCAGGAAGAACATGCCGAACTTCATGCTTGAAAACTCTGAATGGTACCCTGCCACGAGCTCGCTCTCCGCCTCGGGCAGATCAAAAGGAATCCTGCGGGCCTCAGCCACGCCGGCTATAAAGAATATTGCAAAGCCCAGAAACTGGGGCACGCAGAACCAGAGATGCTCCTGCGCCTCCACTATCTTCTTCAAGTTGAATGAATCCGCCATAATCACGACCCCCATGAGGGATATTCCCATAAACACCTCGTAGGTGATCATCTGGGCCGCGCCCCTGAGCGCTCCCAGGAGCGAATACTTGTTGTTTGACGCCCAGCCGCCGAGAACGATGCTGTAAACCCCGAGCGAGGACATGGCCAGAAAGAAGAGGAGCCCCACGTCAAGATCGGCGGCGCAGATCCCGGGCGCAAACGAAATAACGGCAAAGCTCATCAGGACCGAGGCGACCACGAACACCGGCGCGATGACGAACACCGCCCGGTCGCTGAACGGCGGAACCCAATCCTCCTTGAAGAAGAGCTTGATGATATCCGCGACGACCTGGAAAACGCCGAACGGGCCGACCCGGTTGGGCCCGTACCGCTCCTGAAAAAAAGCAAGGAGCCGACGCTCGAACCAGACGAGAAACGCCGCGCACGATATGACCGCTGCCAGCACGCCGGCTATCACGACAAGGCCCATGACTGTCATCATCCGCCCTCCGTGATCGCGCCCCATGCGGGCAGATTCATGAATTCAACTCCGGGCATGCCTGCCGGGTAACCGGCCACACCCTCCGGGATGCCGGGATCGATCTTCACCGCCAGGCTCGCTCCGGCGTCGGCTACTGCCACGCGCACCAGGGATCCATTCCCCGCGCCTATCCGCTTCGCATCCGACTCATTCATCAAAAGAAGATTCCCGGGAATACGCCCGGCAATCGAGGGGGAAAGTACGCTCAGCTCCTCGCTGCCGAAGATGCGGAAGTAGGGGACAAGGAGATACTCTCTCCCCCCGGGTGTGGGGGTAACAGGCGCCGGTTTGAAATATTCAAAATTTTTATGAGACGATCCGACCATTCTTATGCCGGGATCGCCTCCGCGAAGGGGGCCGCCGATCTCGGCCTGGAACTTGTTGAGCGCATGGACCGAGTTCCACCCGGCCGACCAGTAGAACGGGATGAGGGAAGGAGGCGGCCCGCTGCGAAAGCCTTCCATGGAAAATGTAAGGGGCGAATCGAAATCGAGCGCGGGCTTGTGCTCATGGATATCCTCATGCGCCTTCATCGCGGTCCTGCCGCTGTAGCGGTGCGGCTGGCGGGGAACCCTCTGGCCGTATATCCTGAACTCAGCCGGAGGGGCGATTTCTCTCATCCCCTGCAATTCGGGCTCCTCCGCGCACAACCCGGCGATTATATCGTCAATAGTGGTCCATTGCCCGGCATCCCCGATCCCGGCGTATTCCATAATCTCCGCAAGCATTCGCCATCCCGGCCGGCAGTCTTCCTCCGGGTCCATGACGCGGTAAAACCTCTGGCCGCGGCCTTCGTTGTTGACGAGCGTTCCGTCCGCCTCGGCAAAGGGTGCTGTGGGAAGTATGATCTCAGCCTTTGCCGCTGTTGCCGTGTCGATGAAATCGAGCACGATGACGTGCCTGCATTGCTCCCGGAATCGGTCGACGCGCTTCTTTTCAGAGCGCCGGTACAGGTCATTTTCAAGAATAATGGCCGCCCTTACCTCCCCCTTCTCGGCCCTCTGAAAAGCCTGATCAAGGGGCTTGCCGGAAAGGAGGCCGAGTCCGAAGCTGTTGCTTTCGGGAAGCGCAAGGAAGAGCCCTGCTCTCGGATTGACTGCGGCAAGCGCGGCTGCTATATTGGCGGCAGCCTCCATCACCGGCCCGCTCAGGCACCCTGCTCCGGACACGACAAGCGGGGCCGAGGCTTCCGTGAGCTCGCGGGCGATCTCCTCCGCCAGTTTCGCGACCGCTTGCTCCAATCCGGAAACGGCCGGAAGGTTTTCGTTTACCGCATGGGCGACCGCCTGCCCGAGGCGCGCGATCTGCGTCGGCGAGCCGCGAAAGATCCGGGTCGCCGCATCGTCCAGCCTGGTGGGCAAGAGGGATGCCACAAACAGGGGACCCGGCTCTTCATCTTTAATGACGCACAGGGAACCGTTGTCCCATTCGGGGATCCTGTTTTTTTTCAGGGACGCCGCCGCCCTGTTCTTCACCGACTGGCGCAGCGCCAGGGCCAGCATGGGCGCGGTGTTGGTCACGTCCTCGCCGAGCACAAACACCGCGTCCGCCTTTTCAGTCTCCCTGAGCGAGGGAAAGGAGGCGCACCCGCTCTTCATGATCCGGATGGACAAGGCCGTCAGTTCCTCTTCAGCAGCGGACATGCCGGAATAGAAGTTGTCGGGCCCCACGAGCCTGCGAAGGGCGAAGTTTGATTCAACCGAGGCGCGCGGAGACCCGATCCCGATTACCCGCCCCCCCGCTATTATTTCCTTGATGGAGCGCAGAATGATTTTTTTGTCGGCAGGCTCCATGGCGCCGGAGGCGCTGTTCCGCTTCGCCGCTCTGCGGATTCTTTTCGCACTGCTTAAAAATTCATAGCCGAACCGCCCCCGGTCGCAGAGGAAATAGCCGTTCACTGCGCCGTTATACCGGCTCAGTATCCTCCGGACGCTCCCGTATCGCTCGGCCACCAGGGTATTGCAGCCGAGGCCGCAGTGCACGCACACCGAGGCTGCGCTCTGGAGGTCCCATTTTCTGGTGTAGTGCTTTTTCAGGGTTTTGTCCGTGAACACGCCGGTCGGGCAGACCTCCGCCAGGTTCCCGCTGAACTCCGACTCCAGGGTACCGTGATCGTGCCTTCCGAAATATACATGATCATGGGCCGAGAAAACCTCGAGGTCGCGGCCTCCGGCGTAATCGCGGTAGAATCGCACGCACCGGTAGCACTGTATGCAGCGGTTCATCTCATGGTTGATAAAGGGGCCGAGCTCCTGATTAGCGTACGTGCGCTTCTTAAAGCGGTATCGGCGGTACGCATGGCCGGCCATCACGGTCATGTCTTGGAGATGGCATTCACCCCCCTCGTCGCACACCGGACAATCGTGGGGATGGTTGGCCATAAGCCATTCGATTATGGAGGCGCGGAACTCCCTCACCTCCGGATCGTCGATTGATATCCGGAGTCCCCCTGCGACCTGCTCCATGCACGACATCACTATCTGACCCCGGGTATCGCTTTCGTCCCGGTATTTTTTCACCGCGCACTGGCGGCACGCGCCCACCGAACCCAGGGCCGGATGCCAGCAGAAGTAGGGGATATTGAATCCGAGGGACAAGCATGCATTCAAAAGATTCTTTCCTTCAGGCGCCTGGTACGGCTTGTTTTCTATATAAATTATTGCCATAACTTATCTCCAGGGGCAGGACGGAGCGCTTATATGCCGGTCGAAGTCATCCCTGAAAAATTTTAGTCCGCTGCCAAGCGGCTCCATGGCTCCGGGAGCCAGGGCGCAAAAGGTACGGCCGGGAGCAAGCAGCCGCACATGGAATTCAAGTATCCCGATATCCTCCCGCGTGCCCCGGCCCTCCTCTATGGCCGCCAGGGTCTTCTCCACCCAGGCAAGGCCCTCCCGGCAGGGCGTGCACCAGCCGCACGATTCGCGGCTGAAAAACTTCTGTAAATTATGGATGAAGCCGACCGGGCAGGTCCGGTCATCCAGCACGATGATGGTGCCGGTGCCCATGCGACTCCCGGCCTTAGCCACTGATTCAAAATCCATGTTCACGTCCAGGTGCTCCTCGAGCAGAAAATCGGTCGAGGCCCCGCCCGGCAGAAGGCCCTTCAATTTGAAGCCGCCCATCATTCCGCCTGCGTGCTCCTCCAGTATTTCCCGAATGCTCGTGCCCATGGGCAGCTCCCAGCAACCCGGGTTCTTCACCTTGCCGGAGACCCCGTAGAGCTTCGTCCCTCCTTCCCCCGTGCGGCTCAGTCCCTTGAAGTACTCCGCTCCTTTAAGAACGATGTGCGGCACGCAGCAGAGGGTCTCGATATTGTTCACCACCGTCGGTTTGCCCCAGAGCCCCGCGGTCTGGGGATAGGGCGGCTTCCACCGCGGCACGGCGCGCCTCCCTTCAAGGGCGTTGATGAGCCCGGTCTCCTCGCCGCACATATATCTCCCCGCGCTCACGTGAAGCTTCATATCCAGATTGAAGCCGCTGCCCAGAATATTTCCGCCCAGATAGCCGGCCGCAAAGGCTTCAGCCAGGGCCCGGGTCAGAGCCGCGCACGCCTCTCTATATTCTTCCCTGATAAAGATAAAGGCAACAGAGGCTTGAATCGCGAACGCCGCTATGATCATTCCCTCAATCAGCTGATGGGGGTTCCCTTCAAGCAGATACCGGTCCTTGAACGTGCCCGGCTCCATCTCGTCCCCGTTCGCCACAAGATATTTCGGCTCCGGTGCATCCGTGCCCATGGGCACGAAGCTCCATTTCGCTCCGGTCGGGAACCCGGCTCCCCCCCGTCCCCGCAAGCCGGATCTCTTCACTTCTTCAGCGACGCCGGCAGGGTCCATCTGCTTAAGCGCCTTTTTTAACGCCGCGTATCCCCCCCGCCGTTCATACTCCGTTAAGCGGGGAGGCCCTTCACCCGGCCGGATATCTCCTGTCAGCGGTCGCTCTGCCATACATCCTTACTCATATCTGCCGAGTATCGCGTCTAACTGCGCCGGCGTCAAACCGGTATGCAGGTCGTCGTCGATCATTATTGCCGGCGCCCGGTCGCAGACCCCCAGGCATGCGTTGGGCACCAGGGTAAAACGCCCGTCCCTGGTCGTTTCCCCCGGAGCTATGCCGAGCTTTTCAGAAAGCCGCCTTTTCAGATCCTCCTCGCCCATCACCCAGCAGGTCACGCTGTCGCAGATGAGGATGCGGTGCCTTCCAACCGGCTTTCGGAATATCAGGTTGTAGAAGGTGGCCACGCTGTCGAGCTCGCCGGGGGGCACGCCGAGATGCGCGGACAGCTCATACAAAACGTCATCGGAAATCCAGCCGCGGCGCCTCTGCACGATCTTCAGAGCCTCGATCATGCCGGCGCGCGTGTTGTGGCAGCGGGCCCGGTCCTCGTCGATCTCCCTCATCTCAATCTCTTCAAGCAATTCCCTTCCCCCTCCTTTAGCGATCGATATCCGCGAGCACGTAGTCGACGCTCGCTATTATGGCCAGAAGGTCGGCGACCGAGTGGCCCCGCGATATATACGGAATCATCTGCGCGTGCGGGAATGACGGGGTCCTGATTCTTGCCCGGTACGCGGACACATCGTTGTCGCTGATGAGATAATAGCCGTTGCTCCCCCGTACGGCCTCGATTCCGTGAAAACATTCCCCGTGCGGAATCACCGGGCCCCAGGTCACGGACAGAAAATGGGTTATGAGGGTCTCGATGTCCTGCATGGTCTTTTCCTTGCGCGGCGGCGTGGCGAGCGGGTGATCGGATTTATAATCCCCCGGCGGCATATTGTCCAGGCACTGTTTGATTATCCGCACGCTCTGCCGCATCTCCTCGACGCGCACCACGCTCCGGTCGTAGCAGTCGCCGTTTCGTCCGACGGGGATGTCGAAATCGAACCGGTCATAGCCTGAATACGGCCTCTTTTTCCTGAAATCCCATTCCATGCCGCAGGCCCGAAGCCCGGGTCCGGTGACGCCCCACTCAACAGCCTCCTCGCGGGTATAGCACCCTATGCCGATGCACCGCGCCTTTATGATCCGGTTCTTCATCACGAGGGAATCGTATTCGTTCAATCTTTTCGGGAAGGAATCGACGAACTCCCGCACGAGCCCGTCCCACCCGTTCGGAAGATCCTGTGCCACGCCGCCGATGCGGAACCAGTTCGGGTGCATGCGGTCGCCGCAGATCGCGGAAACGATGTCGAAAACGCGCTCCCGGTCGATAAAGGTATAAAATACCGGCGACATCTGCCCGAGGTCCTGGCCGAATGTGCCGAGCCAGAGGAGATGGTTGGCGAGCCGGAAAAACTCGCACAGCATCACCCGGATCACCTGGGCACGCTCCGGAACCCGGATGCCGGCGAGCTTCTCCACCGTGAGCAGGTACGCGAGATTATTCATCACCCCTCCCAGGTAATCGACCCGGTCGGTATACGGAATGAAGGTGTGCCAGCTCTGCCGCTCCGCCATCTTCTCCGCGCCCCGGTGATGATAGCCGATGTCCAGCACCGCGTCAACGATCTCCTCGCCGTGAAGCTGGAGGATGATCCGGATAATGCCGTGCGTGCCCGGGTGCTGGGGCCCGAGATTCAGGAACATGAAATCGGTCTGGTCGCTCTGCCGCGCCATGCCGTACTCTTCCGGATTAAACTGCAACAGGGCCTGCTCCTCGTTCTGTTTCTCCTCGGGGAGCTCGAATATTCCCATCTCCGTGGCCCTGGCCGGATGCTCCTTGCGCAGGGGATGTCCCTTCCATGAGCGCGGCATGAGTATGCGCTGCAGATGGGGATGGCCGTCGAAGGCGACGCCGAACATGTCGAAGACCTCACGCTCATACCAGTTCGCGGATTCCCAGACCCCGGTCAGGGTCGGCGCCGAAGGCCTGTCCCCCTTTAACGGCACCTTGATCCTGATATCCTCGTTCCGGTCAAAGGAGAGGAGATGATAGACGAGGGTAAAATCGCTGTCGGGCTGCCCTTCTCTTCTTTGACGCGAACGCTCGTCAACGGCGGTAAGATCATAGAGCATCCGGTACGGCTTGGCTACGCCTGTTTTAAGATAGTGCAAGACCTCAACCGCCTTCTCCTTGCCAACCCAGAGTGTAGGTATCTCGTCCGCAGTCGATTGGAGCGTGAACGGCGGTTCGCCGAAACGGGCAAAAAGTTCATTCGCTACCGTGGTATGTTCGACAGCCGCTGTCATGTCTTATATTTCATCAGGGGAACGGAAATCCCCCATCCTGGTTCTTTCAGCCTTTTTCAGATCCCTCATGCACGGATTCTCCGGTTTTACAATGCCCTGGTCTCCCACAATCCATGACAGGGGTCTTTTTTCCCTGCCTATCGATTTATGAAGAAGGGTAATTCCCTCCAAAAGGGCGTCGGGCCGCGGCGGACATCCGGGAACATATACGTCAACGGGAAGAAAGGTATCAACCCCCTGAACCACGCTGTAGATATCGTACATGCCGCCGGAGTTGGCGCAGGAGCCCATTGATATCACCCACCGCGGCTCCATCATCTGCTCGTACAGCCGCTTTATCACCGGCGCCATCTTGATGAAGACCGTACCCGCGATCACCATAAGGTCCGCCTCCCGCGGCGTTCCGCGGATCACCTCCGCACCGAACCGGGCGATATCGTAGCGGCTCGTGAGGGCCGTGGCCATCTCGACGAAACAGCACGAAAGCCCGAAGCCGAACGGCCACACGGAATTCTTCCTCCCCCATTGCACCAGATCGTTCAGCCGGGCGAGGAGAAACGGCTGAGGATGGCCGTTACCACTGGAATCATGCCCGCTCCGTGAAGCCCTGCGCTGATTCCCCGCGTCCGGCTTTATAATCATCGTATTATATCCCCTTGGCTTTTCTGATCGATTTTAAAATCTCCCTGCCGCTTACGGCGTAGTCAAAAGCGCCGATCCTCCACTCATAAACGAGCACGGAAAGAAGAAACGCGAGGAAAACGAGAATAACGGCGAACCCGCCCCATCCGGTCTCCCGGACGGATATCGCCCATGATACCAAAAAAACGGTCTCGAGATCGAAGATGACGAAAAACATGGCTATGACGTAAAACTGCGCAGAGAAGCGGAGCCGGGCGCTCCCCGTGGAAAGTATCCCGGATTCGTACGGCTCGCCGGTCGCCGGCTCTCGATGGCGCCCGCCGAGCAGGTATGACAGAATAATCATGCCGGCCACAAGGATCACGACCGTGGTGGAATATATGAGAAGATAGAACAGACTTAAATTGTAATCGCTCAAATTACAACGTCCTCTGAATATTTATTTTCAGGCCTGCATAAATCAAAAAGATAGAAAGATAAACTATAAAATATGAGCCGCAAGTCAATAAAAAAACTCAAAATCTCCAAGTCCCCCCCTGACCTCCCCTGTAGAGACGCAGTGCACTGCGTCTCTACAGGGGAGGTCAGGGGAGGAAGCCGCACCATTAAAAATTGCATCTCCGCCTATTTTGAATAGTCAAACAGAAAAAACTTCACTATTTTAACTTAATGGAGTACATTCCTATGTTAGTCGGCATTCCAAAAGAAACTTTTCCCGGCGAGCGACGGGTGGCGCTTGTTCCGTCGCTGGTTCCGGAACTGGCCAAAAAAGGGATCGGAACCGTGATAGAGGCGGGCGCCGGCGATCCGGCCGGCTTCCCCGACAGCGCGTACGCGGAAAAGGGAGCGCGGATAGCGACTAACCGGGAGAAGGTGTTCCTCTCCGCGGAGGTTCTCCTCCAGGTAAGGGCAATGGGAGCAAACCCCCGGGAGGGGCTCAAGGACCTGCCTCTTCTCAATGAGGGCACGGTCGTGATCGGCTTACTTGAGCCGCTGGCGGCAGGGGATATTCTGTCCCGCTATGCCGAAGCCGGCGTCACCTCTTTCGCCCTTGAGCTCATCCCCCGCATAACGCGTGCGCAGTCCATGGACGCGCTCTCCTCACAGGCAACCATCGCCGGCTACAAGGCCGCCCTGATCGCGGCGAGCACACTGCCCCGGATGTTCCCCCTGCTGATGACCGCGGCCGGCACGGTAACCGCCGCCCGCGTGTTCGTGATCGGCGCAGGCGTGGCAGGTCTTCAGGCCATCGCAACCTCTCATAGGCTCGGCGCCGTCGTGCAGGCATACGACGTCCGCCCCTCTGTTAAAGACCAGGTACAGAGCGTCGGCGCCAAGTTCGCGGAGCTTCCCCTTGAGCCGGGTGACGCTGAGGACGGGGGTGGATACGCACGGGCGATGGGCGAGGAATTCTACCGGCGCCAGGCGGAGATGATGGGACGGATCGTGTCCGCAAGCGATGTCGTCATATCAACGGCGACGGTGCCGGGGAAAAAGGCCCCGATCCTCATCACCGCGGACATGGTAAAAGCCATGGCTCCCGGGTCCGTGATCATGGACCTGGCTGCGGAGAGGGGGGGAAACTGCGAGCTCACCAGGCCCGGCGAAACGATCGTGGAGCACGGGGTCACGGTGATGGGACCGGTCAATCTGCCGTCGGCCGTCCCGTATCACGCAAGCCAGATGTATGCGAAGAATATCTCCGCGTTTCTCATTCATCTGCTCAAGGACGGGAAGATCGATACGAATGCTGACGATCAGATCATCGCAGAGAGCATGATTACCGCCGGCGGCCGGATTGTAAACAGCCGCGTCAGAGAAGCGCTGAAGGCGGCGCAGACATGACCTCACCCCCGGCCCCTCTCCAAATTGGAGAGGGGGGCTTAAAACTATAAGCTTAATCACCCCCCTTCTTTTATTGAGGAGAAGGGGGGAAGGGGGGATGAGGTCAGGGGATGATGAGATAGAAAAGACAATAGAGATGCGCTTTTAATGAATAGGAGGAAGGGAACCATGAATATAGATTTCATCACGCTCGCGTTTGTGCTCGTGCTCGCGACCTTTGTCGGGCTTGAGGTCGTAAAAAACGTGTCGCGCCTGCTCCATACCCCGCTCATGTCGCTCACCAACGCCATCTCGGCCATCGCCGCGGTCGGCTCCATCATCATCGCCGGAGAGCAGATCACCACCCTGAGCACGATTCTGGGCACGGTGGCCCTCGCCGCCTCCATGACGAACATCGTGAGCGGCTTCCTGTTAACGGAGCGAATGCTCAAGATGTTCAAGAAGCGGGAGAGTAAGAAAAAATGACGACGCAGGCCGCCATTCATCTCATCTACCTCATTTCTACGGCCTTTTTCATATTGTCGCTCAAGTGGATGAGCCATCCCGCCACCGCCCGGCGCAGCGTCCCGGTCGGAGCCCTGGCGATGATCCTTGCGATCGGCGGCACCCTCCTCTATCCGGAGATCGTGGGGTATCAATGGGTCATTACCGCCATTATCATAGGCGCCGTTCTCGGAGTGCCGCTTGCCCTGGTGCCTCTCACCGCAGTGCCGCAGCGGACCGCCCTCTCCCACGCGTTCGGCGGACTCGCCGCAGGGCTCGTGGGCACGGCAAAATACTATCTCTGGCTCGGGGAGCACGGACTTACCCCTTTCAGGACCGGCGCCATCGTGGCTGAGATCATCCTCGGCTTTCTCACCTTTACCGGGAGCCTCATGGCCGCCGGCAAGCTCCAGGAGATCATCCCGACGCGTCCCCTGACCTACCGCGGCCAGAACGCCGTAAATCTGGCCCTGTTCGCCGGAGCGGTGGCCATAAGCGTACTGCTCGTCGCCAACCCGGAGCACTCCCATTATTTCCCGGTGATAATCGGACTCTCCCTCCTTTTCGGCGTTCTCATAATTATTCCGGTGGGAGGGGCGGACATGCCCACGGTCATATCGCTGCTGAATTCCTACGCAGGGCTCTCGGCCGTGGCCATGGGGTTCGTGCTGGAAAACAAGCTCCTGATTGCGGCGGGCGCGCTTGACGGCGCGTCAGGCCTTATCCTCTCGGTCATCATGTCCCGGGCGATGAACCGCTCGTTCCGCAACATCATGTTCGGCGCATTCGGGAAGATCCAGTCTTCCGCCGCCGAGGCGGAAGGGAAAAGCGTAAAGAGCGCCTCAGCCGAAGAGGGAGCGCAGATACTCGTGACGGCGCAGTCCGTGATCGTAGTTCCCGGCTACGGCATGGCGGTAGCCCAGGCCCAGCACGGCGTGCGCGACCTCTACAACGAGCTTACCAAGCGCGGGATCGACGTGAAGTTCGCGATCCACCCGGTCGCCGGCAGAATGCCCGGCCACATGAACGTCCTGCTTGCTGAAGCGGAGATACCGTACGACCGCCTCTTCGAAATGGACGCCGTTAACCCCGATTTTCCCCAGACCGACGTGTCTCTGGTCATCGGAGCGAATGACGTCGTCAATCCTGCGGCGCACCACGACACCAGCAGCCCGATTTTCGGCATGCCGATACTTGACGCCGGCAAGGCGAAGAGCGTGCTCGTGATCAAGCGCTCCATGAATCCCGGATTCGCGGGGATCGAGAACGAGCTCTTCTACCAGGACAACACGCTCATGCTCTTCGGGGACGCAAAGACGATGATCGCGGAACTTGTGCGGGAGCTCGCGAAAGAAAAATAAGATCCGGAGCGAAGGATTGCGGCCCGCGGTCAGGGAACGCTTTTTCGATACTGCGCAATCTGCCGCGAGATGGCGACAAGGTTGCCCTCCTCGTCCCACAATTCCCCGTCCTCCTCCAGTAAGCCGCAGGTGATGAACCGGGTGCGAAAAATACCCTTCAGCCATCTCGTGGCCGGGATCTTCCTCACGTTTACGGACATCTCTATGGTCGGCACCCAGGCGACCATGCCCTGGGAGGCGAATACGGCAGGCGGGAATGAGTCCGCGAGTAAAAATATCGAGATCAGGTCGAAGGGGCGGTCGTCCCTGAACCTGATCCAACCCTTGTGCTCGGACTTGTCCGACAATTTCCCAAAAAACCATCCGGCGCATTCAGGATCCAGCCGTATATCCAGATTGTCCAGCAGGGTTAAATTCGGAATCTTCGGGGAGGTGACGCATGCCTCCAACGGAGCGACAAGGGGCGCCGCCGTCTCGTAGCGCTCGAGCACGCACTCGATCTTTTCATCCGCGAAGGTTCCGAAGCTGCGAATTTTTTCCCTGCCGTCCTGGATCAGGCTGGCCTGCAGCCGGTTGAACTGGGTCGATCGGGTGATCATCTCAACGTGCAGATCCGCCTCCCCGATCACCGTCCGGGACAGGTAATTCGCGGTCACGATCGGCGTAGATCTCTTATCGCTGGCGAGCGCCATCGCGTTTGCAACGATCGCCATCAGGTACCCCCCGTTGGGGATTCCGTTGACCGACCAGTTATCCTGGACAAACCCTTTGTAGCGTAACGGCTCCGCTTCGGTCAAAGAAACGTCCTGATCGAAAAGATGCATGACCGGGCCCGGATGTGTCATGGCCTACCCTGCATGAAAAAATAAACCCCGACAATAACGGCGACTACGATCACCAGCGCAACAATAATCATTCCGGATGAAATCTTTTTTCTCTGCGATGTTTTTTTCCATGTCCACGGCGAAGCCGATACTTTTGTGGGCGCGTCAGGATTCGCTATCGGAAGCTTGCAATAAGGACATTCTTTGGCCATCTCAAAAACCATGCGACCGCAGTGAATGCATTTTACTTTAGCCATGTTAAACCTCTCCATTAATATTTTTTTAGGATAAATATATATAAGGAAACTCCTTAAAACATTTTAAGTACGTTTCCTTTGGGGCACTTTTATTGAATCTTACACCTTCCCGGAATACCTATCTCGGCTCAGGCATAACCTTTTATTATAATACCGAAATGCCGTCCAATCAATATCTATATTACTTTTCATCGTCAGCCATCGCTGACCTTCTTAAGCCGTGATTTTATGAACAAAAAATAACACTGTTATCTTATGTTACAAGCAAAAATATATTTGACTTATATGAATAACTTATATAAGGCAAGTTATTAACTATAAAAATTTCTTCCTAGGTAAATAATATGGCAGAAGATATTTTTAAAAAAATGATCCGGAATTATATTCTCTATGGCTCATACGGAATTTTCTTGTCAGTTGGCACTTTATTTATCACACTTTTTATCGCATACCCCATGGTTTCCGATGCCCGGCTCCTCTTATGCATAGGAATCCTGTCTCTATTAAGCTACTTTTCCACATTTGCAAGATACATCAACAATGTAGCGAAAATAGTCAACCTCATACGCAAATTAAAAGAACCCGGCAATTATATAAAATTGAAAGATCGATTCCGAATAGTGGCCAGCCGATCCCTCTATAGAACCTTCCTCACCCTGATAATAACACTGATCCTCTTTTTCATTATCATATATTTTTTTTGGGGATATAAAAACATCTACTATCATTTCAATATATTCTTTATCTGCTTCTTTCTAATGCTCCACCTCTCTTATAATACCAATACAACGTGGTTCATACGGAACTATCCCCTGGGCAGGTTTGGAGTACCCATCGGAGTACAGAATTTAAGAAGCAAGATTATCTCTCGCATCTTGCCGGTTGTTCTCCTGGCTACAGTGTCCATTTCATGCATGATATATCTGGTGAACGGCAAAATCATCAAGGAGGAAATCGATAGCGGCATACTACCCAACCTGGAGCTTATGTGTGGAAATGCGAACCTGGCTCAAGACTTCTCGCAGATTCCTTCCATTCCCATCATCAAAAAATACAGGGGCGCTATTTTTATCCTGAAAGATAACGGCGAGATCGTATATAGTAATTCTAAAGAAACTCTATCAGGAAGAATCCAGGACGCGATACAGCGGGGTGACCAGCCTGAATACCTGTATAAAAAAACAAAAGACTATTTCGATGCGATCAAGGAACAAAATACCGGCAGATTCGAGGGTGTTTACCAGAACAACCATGCGGTATTCTTCATCGGCAAAATCGCTCAGTCTGATAATTACGCCCTGCTCGTATTCGACGAGCTGATCCTCTACAAGACCTTCTATTTGAGCATATTCATTGAAACCGCCATTCTGTTCATAATAAATTTTCTCATCTGGTTCGTCGTGAACAGGAGACTGCTCAAGATCTCCCGTCCCATGGATGAGGTTATTCCAGCCATAACAAGCGCCTCAAAAGGAGATCTCACACAGACGATCAATCTCATAAAATCGCGAGATGTTATCGAGGATTTCACCAGATACTTTAAGACCTTTATCGACAATGTCCGGAACTTTATGAAAAACGCCGGGGAACTCTCGGAAAGGCTCATGGGACTATCGGAATCAATTGCCAGGATAGGGAATTATATCAAAAAGTCCTCCTCATCCCACGCTGAGCTTTTGCTTAAATCGACAGACGTCGTTAAGGACATATCCACGTCGTTCTCCAGTATTACAAATGATTCGGAGATGCACAATAAAAATATTTCCAATCTACAAAACATGATCGACAAACTCAACGCCTCGATGAACGAAGTTTCAGGCAATGCGAACAGCGTGGTGAACTCGATGAAGCTTGTAGTGGGAAGCGCTGAAAACGGCTCCGGTCTCGTCGACAACACGTTTGAAGGCATGCAGAATATCGAGAAGTTTTACAGCGGCATGCTCAACGTAATAGAGATAATTTCCGACATCTCTGAGAAGGTGAACCTCCTCTCGTTGAACGCGTCGATCGAAGCGGCGCGGGCCGGGGACTACGGAAGAGGCTTTGCCGTCGTGGCGGATGAGATATCCAAACTGGCGGACAACACGAGCTCGAGCGTCAAGGAGATAACGAGCCTCATCAATGAAGGCGATATCGAGGTTAAAAGAGACAAGGAAATGGTAGCGGACATGAGAAGCTCCTTCGGCCTGATCATGAAGAACATTGAAGCGACCGGCGTTATGATCGAAGGCTTCATCGACATGATACAGGCAAGGGTGCAGGACATTCAAAACATTAAAAAGGACATATCGGCGATCAGCGTTTTTTACAACGAACTCAACCAGTCGACCGGCGTGCAGAACAAAAACGCCCTCATGGTTTCAGAAACCATCGACCAGGTTAACTCCGGCGCGCGGGATTTTGTCGAAAGATCTGAAACCCTGGCAGATTCCTCAGAGGAACTGAAGAAAATGGCTGCCTCGCTGACGGAAACATTGAAAATATTCAAGATTTCATAATAAGTTCGAGGAGAGGGCCCTCTTCTCCTCGCAAATTAATAACTTGCTTCACCTTCAAATTATGATTAATTTAATATATAAAACGCCATGCTGTATGAAATTGAAAATGTATCGCAAAAAGAGGAGCACATCTTCAGACGATGGTTCCAGGACGACTACTTTGACCTGATCGTCTGGTACGATAAAAAGAGCGAAGGCATAGCGGGATTCCAGCTCTGTTATAATAAATTGTCCGATGAGCACGCCCTGACCTGGCATACTGCAAAGGGATTCAGCCACAATAGAATCGACGACTACCCGGGGATTTTTCACCACCCGGTTACCCCTATCCTGGTTCCGGACGGATATTTTCCCCATGACGAGCTTCTGGACCGGTTCAGGCAAAACAGCACCGCTATCGATGAAGATATCTCCCGATTGGTTATTGAGAAGATTAGTGAATACAATAACGCCTTGAGTACGGCTATGAAATGACCCGCCTCGCTAATGCGTCATTCCATCAAGTTAAAGATATAATATCCGTAACCGTTGGGCGTGAGAAGATACGGCAGCTCGCCGATCGCCGGGAAAATGGTGGCGCCTATAATTTCAATCGGCGTATAGCCGCGTAACGACTGCAGGTTTATCTCCACCGGTTGGGACGAAGCGGACAGATTGAATACGCAGAGCAGTTTGACGTCTTCATGCTCGATCAGATACACCAGTATCTTTTTATTGTCCGGATAAATAAAGTTAAGGGAGCCTCTGCCGAACGCGGGAAAGGTTTTTCGTATAAAAAGAAAATGCTTGAGCCAATTCAGCAGCGAGCTCTTGTTATTTTTGTCCTCTTCGACGTTGATCGAGTTGAAGTTGTACACCGGATCGGTTATCACGGGCGCGTACAGCCGGGAGGGCTGGGCCTCGGAAAAACCGGCGTTCTTATTGTCGTTCCAATGCATGGGAGTGCGGACGCCGTTTCTGTCCCCCAGAAAGATGTTGTCCCCCATGCCTATCTCGTCGCCGTAATATATGACCGGGGTCCCCGGCAGCGTAAACAGGATCGCGTTGAGCAACTCTATTTTTTTCCGATCATTGCCGAGGAGGGGAGCGAGACGCCTTCTGATGCCTTTATTCAGCCGCATCTGTTTGTCTTCCGCGTAGACGTGAAACATATAGTCGCGCTCCTCGTCCGTGACCAGTTCCAGCGTCATCTCATCGTGGTTGCGGAGAAACATGGCCCACTGACACGATTCCGGAATTTTCGGCAGCCGCTTCATGATATCAACGATGGGACCATGGTGCTCCTGTCTCAGCGCCATGAAAAGCCGCGGCATCAGGGGAAAGTTGAAGGCCATGTGGAACTCATCGCCCTCCCCGAAATACCGGACGAGGTCCTCCGGCCACTGGTTCGCCTCCGCGAGGAGCAGCGCGCCGGGATACTCCCGGTCGATGATGCTCCGTATCTCCTTTATGAACGCGTGCGTCTCCGGCAGGTTTTCGCATGACGTGCCCTCCCCCTCGTACAGATAAGGAACGGCGTCCACGCGGAATCCGTCAAGGCCCATGTCCAGCCAATACCTGATCACCCGGATCATTTCCTCGCGTACTTTAGGATTTTCATAATTCAGATCGGGCTGGTGATAAAAAAACCGATGCCAGTAGTACAATCCGTTCTCCTTGCAGTACGTCCAGTTCGAGGTTTCCAGATCGGAAAATATGATCCGCGCATCTTTGTATTTCTCCGGAGTATCGGACCATACATAAAAATCGAAGTAGGCCGAACCGGGGCCTTTTTTCGCCTCCCGGAACCACCGGTGCTGATCCGAGGTATGATTGAGCACCAGCTCGCCGATTACCTTCAATCCCCGGCCGTGGGCTTGATACAGCAAGCTTCGGAAGTCTTCGATAGTACCGTATTCGGGACTTACGCCGTAATAATCGGTTATATCATATCCGTCATCCTTCCCCGGTGAGGGATAGATGGGCATCAGCCAGATGCAGTCAACGCCGAGATCCACAAGGTAGTCGAGCCGCGAAATCAATCCCCAAAAATCACCCCTGCCGTCTTTATTGCCGTCCTGGAAGCCGCGCACGTACAGCTCATAGATGACGGCGTTTTTATACCACGGAGTTTCTTGTTTGCTTTTTTCTTCCATACGCTGCCGCGCTATGTCTCGACCAATTTTTTCAACAGGCTCCTCGCCGAAGCCACGTCAGCGACATGGTACCGGGCTTTGGAAGATCCTCTTCCGACCTTTATGGAATAGCCGCGTTCGGGGATCGCGGCGAAGAGATCCTCATCGGTCGCATCGTCGCCCATACCGAGTATGAAATCGTAGTCCTTTAAAGACAGAAGATACGATGTGATTTTAGCTTTGCTGACCTCAAGGCTTTTTATTTCCAGCACTCTGTTCCCCTCAAGGATACCGAGATTGCGGTTGGCGACCATATTGAGCAGGTTCCCTTTCAGCTCCATCGCGCGCATCGACGCGAGCTCGACGTCCGAGCGGCGATAATCCCAGGCAAGCGAGAAATCCTTTTCCTCGATGAACGCCCCCGGCGTGCGGTCGCAATACAGCTCGAGAAGCGGTCTGATTTCATCCTTCCACCGCGTATCGGGCGTTGCCGAGGGCTTCCACCCGCCGGCGCCGCTTTTTAACCAGGCGCCGTGCTCCGCTATCAATATGAGCGGCAGTTCACCGAAATGCCGCTCGAGGAATTCGCGCCTTCTCCCGCTTATTATCACCACATCGCTCTCCTCTTTTTCAGCAAGAGACGCCAGCATTTTAAAAAGATCATTGTCGGGAACGGCTTTTTCCGGCCGCTCGTCAAATTGCACCAGCGTCCCGTCGTAATCCAGGAGTAACAGACGCGCTGCGCCTGACTGGTAGCCGTTTACGATCAGGGCCATCTCATTCTTATTGATCATTTTTTGAGCCGGCGTTTCATTGATTTTCGGCATGGACAGCTTTAAAAATTAACTCGATATTGTCCGCATACACATAACAAGAATACTATCGGATGAAAGAACAAGTCAAGTAGCAGTTGGCACCACGGGGTAGGTATTTTATAAATTAATGTCATTTTCCAAGAAAAGCTCTCAAAAAATATAAGAAAAAAATCTTTAACATAGCTTATTTTAAGGGAACATCTAAGCGCTGCTTTTTTCATCTTAGAAATAAAAAGAGGTTCTTGCTTGACAACAGATACCCTGCGTGATCCCCGATGCGCGGTTATTTCTTCGGAGGAGGCTTATTTATGGGGATCATAACATTAATCATTCTCGGACTGGTTGTGTTCTTTGGGGTGAAATATCTGAAAAACAGAGAGACGGGAGAAACCCCGCTTGACATCCTGAAGGCGCGCTGCGCAAAGGGCGAGATATCCAGAGAAAGCTTCGACAGCATGAAAAAAGAGCTTTGATTCTTCAAAAACTTGAATTTAAGCTTCTTAAAGGTTACCTTTGTAATAATCATAGCGCAGCGAAGCTGCAAACAAATGCGATTAGCCGCTGATTTTCGCGGATGTACGCAGATAATGATAAGTAAAAATCATGAAATCTGCGCAAATCCGCGTGCGTCCATGGCTAAAAATTTGAAATTCTATGAAACTTTAATTGTATAGTTTCTTAGAAGTTGCAAAAATTTTATAATATGAAAGGAACAAAACCATGAACGAAAGCCGCGCGGATTTGAAAATGACCGAGAAAGATCCGGTGTGCGGAATGGATGTGTCAGTCGATTCCCAACACCGATACAAACACGACGGAAAGCACTATTATTTCTGCTGCGAGCATTGCCTGCGTAAATTCAGGGAAAATCCGCAGCAGTATTTAACCAAAGGAGCCGCTCAACAAGGTGTAAGGATTGAAGGGGGGATGACTAAGAATGCGGTGTACACCTGCCCCATGCATCCGGAAATCAGACAGCCCTCGGCCGGCGATTGCCCGAAGTGTGGCATGGCGTTGGAGCCGTCCGGCGTTCCCTTTTTTGCAGCTAAAACCG
>Ga0154758_146_pt1 | contig 83859 bp, 73 predicted proteins | sample Rifle2008BG16ft_FD_105766 | JGI IMG/M metagenome (GOLD analysis project Ga0154758, IMG submission 105766) | Spirochaetes bacterium RBG_16_49_21
CTTTATCTAAAAATAGCTCTCGCAGAGACGCAGAGAGTGCAGAGTAAATAACTTGAGTTAGGCGATTTTTAATTAAAGCAGTCCCCCTCCCTTGATGGGAGGGGTGAGGGGAGGGTGAAATAGATATTTGGGGCATACAAAAGTCACCTGTTCGCCATAAGTTAATCACCCCCACCCCAGCCCTCCCCCATGTAGGGGGAGGGAGCAAGAGATATTGACAAAATTCGTCTAACTCGACTAAATCCCATTTTACGGAGCAATTATGAGCAAGAAAGTACTCGTAACCGGCGGATGCGGCTTTCTCGGATCGCATGTGTGCGAATATTACATAAAACAGGGCGATACGGTCATTGCTTACGACAACATGACCAAGCATGAATTGACGCGGACCGGTTTTGCGGCGGATGAGGCCCGCGTCCATAACTGGAACTTTCTTAAAAAGATTGGCGTAAAGCTCGTTACAGCGGACGTTCGGGACTTCGCGGTGCTCATGAAGCACGCCAAGGGGTGCGATTACATCATCCATACGGCGGCCCAGCCGGCTATGACGATAAGCTGGGAGGACCCCCGCCTCGACGCGGAAACCAACGTTATGGGCACGTTCAACGTGCTGGAGGCGGCGCGTGCGCTGAAGGTACCGGTTGCCCTCTGCGCCACGATCCACGTGTACGGGAACGAGATCAATAAGACTCTTAAGGAAAAAAGGGACCGATACACCCGCAAGCCGGCGACCATTGATGAAGGACATCCGACCCTGGGAGGAGTGCTCACGCCGCTGCATGCATCCAAGGCGGCCGGCGATATCTATACCAAGGCTTATATAGACACGTACAAACTGGAGGCGGCCAGCTTCCGCCTCACCGGCATATACGGCACGCGCCAGTTCGGCGGCGAGGACCACGGCTGGGTGGCGAATTTCGCCATACGCAGCGCGGTGGGATGGCCCTGCGTCATGTACGGCACCGGGAAGCAGGTGCGCGATATCATTTATGCAACCGACGTGTGCAGGGCATTCAACGCCTTTTACAAAACGCGAAAACCGGGCATCTATAACATCGGCGGCGGCCTCAAAACCGCGATATCCCTTCTCGACTGTATTGATATTCTCGGCGAGATCCTCGGCAAGCGTCCGGAGGTGAAATTTGAGGCTGACCGGCACGGCGATCTGCGCTATTTTATCTGCGATATAACTAAGGCGAAAAAACAACTGGGCTGGGAGCCGCAGGTCATGCCCCGCGAGGGTATCGGCAGGCTCATGGACTGGATACAGAAAAACATCACGGTGTTTAAAGGCTGAGTGTGAAAACCGGGGAAACTGCATCATGAAGGCTCTTATTCTTGCCGGCGGAAGGGGAAAGCGGCTTGACGAGTTCTCGGCAGAGAACAACAAGTGCATGATAAAGATCAACGGCAGGCCGGTCATCGAATATAACCTCGATGCCGCGGTGAACGCCGGCGCCGATGAGATCATCGTCGTCGTGGGGTACCGCGCCGAAGATATCATCAACCACTTCGGCAATCGTTACGACAACAAACGGCTCAGCTACGTGATCCAGTGGGAACAACGGGGCCTGGTCCATGCCATGGAGTGCGCCCGGGAAGCGCTGGCGGGCGATGATTTTATGCTGCTCTTGGGCGACGAGATCATGCTCAATCCCCGGCACCGTGAAATGATCGATGAATTCAGGAAGGGCGACGCTTTCGTGGTTTGCGGCATACTCCGGGTGGACGACAAGGAGCTGATCAAACGCACCTACACCCTGATACAGGACGAGAGCGGCAGGATCCACCGGCTCATAGAAAAGCCGCGCTCCCCGCTCAACAATTACCAGGGCACCGGCGACTGCGTGTTTCATAATTCGATCCTCGACTTTATCGAGATGACGCCGATCCATCACGAGCGGAACGAGAAGGAGCTGCCGGATCTGATTCAATGCGCCATCGACGAAGGGCGGGTAGTGAAATCTTTTATTATTTGCGATAAATATACGAATATTAATACGAAAGAAGACATCGCGATGGCTGAGGAATTCTTACGAAAAGGTTGACCGAAATAATAACCATCAAAAAATTGATGCCCTCAAAATTCACTCCATAAACAGGATGCCATTCTATAAATATTGCTATTATACCCTGATGTATCCCGGCTCCTTACTGTAGATCCATTCCTTCACCAATTTGTTAAAATCAATGGCATTTTCCTGATAAGGGTCATATACTCTCAAGTTGATCAATTCCATTAACCGTATATCATCTTCTCCGCAGATGTGCGAGGGCCCCAAAAATTTAAAATAATCATTTACCCCGGTTGCTATAAATTTAACGTTTAATCCCTGTAATACCACATCATTTCTTATCTGTTCTATTGCCCGAAAGACCAGAAAATTAACTATGGAATACACAATGGGTTTAAGCCCAGTCAGGGCCATACCGGCAGCAATCCCTACAGTACCCTGCTCCATCATTCCGGTATTAAAAATCCGCTCGGGAAATTCTTCTTTAAATCTATCCGAAACACCAAAACCCATATCGCACACCAGAAGAACAATTTTTTTATCTTCATGTGCGTATGGGATAATTGAATTAACTATTTCCTTTCTATATGTATTTATATTATTCATAACGGTTTCCCTGTTTCATTTCATCATCAGTGGGTACGCGGAAGTGAAACTTGGGAATGTTTTCCATGCATTTTAGGCCGTAACCCTTGATGGTGCGCGCAATCAATACCTGCGGCGCCGATAATTGTTCCTTCTTGTTTATCCATGATTTAAGATTATCAACAATATTCATGACATCATGGCCTTCGCAGGATTTGACCACACAACCAAAAGCCGCCATCTTTTTCTCGATGTCGTCGATTTTCCCTTCCGGGGTCAATACATTTTCCAGAAAATCCATGGCCTGAAGCCTGTTGTTGTCAATAATCAATGTCATATTAGACAGCTTATGCTTGACGGCAAACTGGATAGCCTCCCAGTTGGAGCCTTCCTGAAGCTCCCCATCACCAATTATACAATAGGTCTGGTAACGCTTATTTTGTAATTTTGCGCCAAAAGCGATACCGGTTGCAATCGGCAGGCCGTGCCCGAGAGATCCGCAGCTGGCCTCAATGCCATGAGGCGCATTATGCTCAATACATCCCATCAGGGAACTTCCCTGATAAAAACTAAGCCAGTCTTGTTGATCTATATAACCCAAATCAGCCAGAATGGCATATACACCATAGCAGCCGTGCGCCTTGGAGAAGATAAGCCGGTCCCTGTCTTCCCACAGGGGATTATCTGATATTGTCATGATGTTATAATAAAGTGCAACAAGAATATCAACACAGGAAAGCGAGGGTGCGATATGTCCGGCCCCGTTTTTAACGCTCACGTGAACAATGCTTTTTCTGATCTCGTTGGCCTTGCGGATCAGTCCATCACCGGTTAATTTTTCTAACTGTACTGTCAATCGTGTTCCCTGTCCTGTAATGATCTAAGATAGTTCTGCAATTCCGAAATACTCACTGGTATATTGCCTATTTTACTTACTGCGATTGAAGCCACGATTGCCCCAATGGCAGATGCCTCCATCAAGGTGGCTCCAGAGCAACTGCTGACAGCAAGGCCGGTAAGGAGAGAATCTCCCGCGCCAACCACATCCACTGGTGTGGGATTCAATGCCGGAAAATGCTGGGTCTTGATAAAAACCTCGGCCTTTGTGTTTTCGAAAGAAACAAAGCCTTCCGCACCTATTTTTAATAAAATGCCATGGGCCCTGGTCAGTTTAATAAGATTGGTTCCTATCATTTCAAGACCGCTGTATTTATCCTCCAAGGTTATGCGGGCTTCTTTTTCAGTTGGGGTAAGACAATAATAATTTATCAGCCTGGAAATATTCCCGATCTGGCTGCTGCTCTGTACGTCGCCGAAAAGCTTTACATTGTATTGATTGGCGATTTCAGATATTACATTGACTATGCGGGGTGTAATCAACCCATAACTAAAATCACTTACAATGATTGCGTCAATGCTTTCAATCGTTTCATAGAGTTTCTTTATAACATCTTCTTCCATTTTTTTATCGAGATGTTTATCTTGAAGGCGTGATACGCGTAGAACTTTCTGGGTACCCACCATGTAGCGGATTTTAAATGTTGTCGGTCGCCCGTTATCCCTCATTAAATGTGCTTCTATATGCTCATTTGCTAATTCATGCGTAATCATTTCTCCTGGCTGATCATTTCCTATGAGAGAAATAAATGTGCATTTAGCGCCAAGGGACCTCACATGACGGGCCACGATAGCAGCGCCGCCGACGAATTCTTTTGTCTCAAGTTCCCGCACTACCAGTACCGGCGCCTCTGAACTCATGCCGAGGGCATCACAGGCAATATACTGATCAACAATTGTATCACCAATTACAAGAATATGTACATTGTGGAATGCTCCCGAATACGCGAAGAGCTTTTTTATGGAAATATTTTGCTTCGAAAGTGCGGCATAAAATAATTTTTTTCTCTGTTCTGCAATCTCCAGATATGTCTTATCCAGAAACTCGGTTGATTCATACCGGACATCGCCGGAACTAAAGATGACCTTGCCGCCAAAGCTCTCTACGAGTTTAATCTGATCATCAATTATATTTATTTTTAATGAAAACTCTTCTCCCATCACGTACGCTGATGGCTTAACTATTTTCAATAATTCTTCGAATGATCCATCCTCGAAAATGAATACTTTATCAACATATTCCAATGAAGCGACCCCCCGGGCCCGCTCATTCACTTTAAAAAATTTATCCCGCATTGCCGGGTCAATTTTTTTCTGCCCCTGCACCACCACGATAAAAAAATCTCCCTGCTTCTTGGAAAATTCAAGGAACCTGATATGGCCGGGGTGAATGACATTAAAATGTCCTTGGCAAAGGACGATCTTCATTTTATGGACATGGATATCATTAACGCAATCGCGCAGTTCTTCCAGGCTATGTAATATTTTTTTTTCAATTTTCACAATTCCAGTGCATCCTTGCTCAAAGATTTCCAGTGCTGGTAATAATCATATAATTTTTTAAATTCATCATAAGTCTGATACTCTATACGAGCCTCCGAAACAACAAAGCCCGAATAACCGGCGCGCTTAATCAGGTCTAGCATAAATTTTCCATGTTCCGGCGAATGATGTATGTGGGTATGCCAGAATTGCGACCCTGAATAATATCCGGTAAGATGTATATGTGATGATTGTTTGATGACGTTGATGAATTCATCGACAAACACCCCGGAAATTTCAAATTGTAGATGCTCCAGATCAAGGCATCTCCCCAAACCGTACCTGCGCATGAATTTCAGCGGGGAGTGCACGTTTCCGATATTTTCAATGCATAGTTTTGCTTTTACTGGTTTAAAAATATCAATGAGCTTAAACCATTCATCTTCCCAGTAGATATCATGGAAAGTCACTATTTCAGCTTCAAGCGCCTCAGTCAGGTGTGCAAGCGCTGTGGGATTAAAATCATCAAGCGGCGCATGCAAGGCATATCGGAAGGAAAAATTTTTGCATACACTTATAATGCCATTAAGGTCTTTGAACATCTCACCTGATAGAAATAACTCAACAGCATGGATGTTTGCTCTTAATATATCTGCAAGAATATTTTCCTTAGGGCCGCATTTAGCTGCAAGAACAATGCTCATATCCTACTGGAATTTTTTTCCCTTCTGAATAAAAAAGTCAAGCAGTAAATGCAGATAATACGCATGACCGGATTCGACAAATCCATAATCATTGCTATTCAAATATAAATTGTAGGTGCCTGTTTTAAAGAGTGGATTTTCGCGATTAAATCCGCTGAAAGTAATAACGGCGCTTTTAGCAAGGCTGTTCTTAACAAACTCGGCGGCATGCAGTATATTGGGTGATTTCCCGGAAGTGCTGATGGCCACAAGGGCATCGCTGTTTTGAATGTGTCGCCGCAGCATCTCCATATAAGCAGTCTCGTATGAAAAATCATTGCTGAAACAGGTGAGCATAGTCCCTTCATTAAGGGACAGCGAGGGAATACCGCCGTTCTTCGTAAAATCTGTAGCGAAGTGGGAAGCCATTGAGCAACTTGCCCCATTCCCGATAAAATACACCCGACGGCTATTCTGTTTCACGTATGAGAGAATATCCAGCACTTCAGAAAACCATGCTTCAGCAGAAACGCGTTTATTCTCAATTGAAAATTCTGGATTATCTATTACTCCTAAAAAAGTCTTTCGATGTTGCTCCAACTGGCTATTAAGTTCCATCGAATACCTCACTTTATATTATCAGAATATATTTTCTTTTTCAAAATCATTTTGCAGCCGTAAATACCGTTCCGGTGAATCAATTGCGCAACGATAACCGTCTAATGGATATCCATAAAGCGCACCTTCCGATACAAGCTTCGGAAAGATATCTTTGGGAAAATCACAATACTGCCCCGGGGGTAAATAATTCAATATTTTTTTATTAAAACAATACAATCCGGAATTTACCCATTTCTGTTTTTTGTCTTTCACCTTTGTCCTGGGGCGCTCTATAAACCTGATTATTCTGTTCTTGGAATCCATCTCAACCACGCTGTTCGAGGTATTTCTTTCATGCAGTATTATCGAGGCAATGGCATTCGGCCTGGTGCAGTGAAACGCAAAGAGATCAAGAAAATCCTGATTGGTGACAACGTCGCCGTATAGCACAAGAAATTCGTTGAAAGTTCCGAGTTTATTTTCAACCTTTTTTACTCCGCCGGCTGTGCCCAGCGGCTTCTCTTCATAACTGTAGCTGATTGTTACACCCCACTGTGAACCGTCGGTAAAATACGATGTAATCTGTTCCGCCAAATAATGGACGTTTATCACCAGATTGGTTATGCCCAATCTGGCAAGATGTTCAATAGTGTATTCCAGTATGGGTTTGCCTTTTATGCTGAGCATGGGTTTTGGCGTGTTCTTAGTATATTCATCAAGGCGGGTCCCAAAACCTGCACACAGTATCATAGCTGCCTTCATGAGATAATATTTTTTAATTCTCCTACAGAATAGATAAAATAATCAGGTTCAACTCTAAAATCAATTTTAAAGTCGGTTTCTATCATTTTCTCATTATGACTTCCTGTTAAACATTGGATGGTCATGCATCCCGCCAGTTTTCCGGCGATAATATCCGATATTCTGTCGCCCACCATGTAGCTATTTCTCAAATCGATTTCCAATTCTTGGGATGCCTGTAGCAGCATGCCGGGCTTTGGCTTGCGGCATTCACAATTAATTCGGTATCGCTCCACAGTGGCATTGGGGTGATGGGGACAGTAGTATACTCTATCGATTAGTGCATGTTCGTCTTGTTCAAGTATCATCCGCTGGTATTGACCTATTTTTTCGTTCAATGTCGCTTCATCAATAATGCCCCTTGCTACGATAGGCTGATTAGTTACAATAATTGTCAAAAAGCCACGCTTTCGGCAATAAGCAATCGTTTCCCCCGTTTCAGGATATAATTCTGTTTCAGTGAGCCGTGGATTGACTCCCGTATCCTTATTCAGGACGCCATCCTTGTCAAAAAAAATTGCTTTGTGCTTGTGCATGAGGGAATCGATTCCTCAGGAAAGATATTTAAACCATGTTTCCGTCGCCTTTGCGATAGACTGCGGGTCCCATAATGGTGCGTCCTTCCAGTACTCGATACTAGCCAATACTTTCTGCACGCCCTCTTCAAAGCTAACCCGCGGTTTCCACCCCAAAAGTTTTCTGATTTTTGTCGTGTCTGCGAATGTGCAATCAGGCTCGCCGGGTCTATGAGGGATGAAGATCTTTTCCCCCTTCAGCAGTTCAATCAGTCTGTTAACGCTGTACGTATCGCCGCTCCCGACGTTCATGATCTCGCCGACGACATCGGATTCGGCAGCCATCCATAAGGCATTGGCCACGTCCGTTACATAGGTAAAATCCCGTGTCTGATTGCCGTCTCCGACAACCGTGAAAGGTTTGCCGGCGAGTTTTTGTTTGAGAAATACTCCAAATACCGCCCCGTATGTTCCCGATGTCCTTGAACGCGGCCCATATACATTAAAAAGGCGTAAGGATACGGCCGGCAGTTTATAGACATTACTCCAATGCATGATATACAGCTCGCCTAAATATTTTGTCAGGGCATAAGGATACTGCGGTTTGATGGCATCGGTTTCCTTCGTGGGATAATTGTCTGCTATGCCGTAACAGGATGACGAAGCTGTATAGACCAAACGCCTGATAGTGTGCTTGCTTGCGGCTATAAGGAGGTTGATGGTCCCATCCACATTGGAACGATGATAGGCAAGCGGATTCTCTATCGACGGTACTATATCAGCAAGGGCCGCCAGATGAAACACATAATCCACTCCTTCAAACAGCCCATCGATTTCATCAAGATTCGAGATATCGCCGGTAACAATTTTTAATTTATTATTATTTTTTTGATGTTCCAGATTAGCAAGCCTGCCCGTAGAAAAATTATCGATGACAATGACTTCCATCCCTTTTATGAGAAGCAGATCCACAAGGTGTGAACCAATAAAGCCGCACCCTCCGGTCACCAGAGCTTTTCCGGATTTACCCATGATACCTTCTCCTCCAAGGAATGAATTTGTAAATAGCTATTCCCGCCAAAACGATTATTGATAGCACCATGCCGGAGATATATAAATATAACGAAAATCGAAATATGACCGGATCATATCTGAATTTTATAGTATGTTTTCCCTTGGCTACATACACCGACTTAAAATTTATATTTGTCTTTTCTATTTTTGTTTTTTTCCCGTCAACAAAGGCTTTCCAATGCTTGCTGAAACCGTCGCTGAAATAAAAATAGCCGTCCCCCGGTGCGTCAATTTCAGCTGTTAAAAAGTTAACATCAAAATCAAGCACTTTAATATATTTATTATTGCCTAAATACCGCTTTCTCATAGTTTTTTTAAAATTGGTGAGATCCTTTTCACTGAAATGTAAAACATGTTTTGAATCAAATAAATGCTTAACTTCAACATCAGTTTTATGAAATCCGGGATTTTTTTCTATAAAAATATAATTTTCCAGATCGTCCACATTAAGTTTATTTATTGCCTGAACTGCCTCATATTTATTATCTACGAAAATTACTCTTTTTAGTGGATAATAATTCAGAATGGGGGAAATAACCGACGATAGGACTAATTGTCTTTCCGGAGAGACATTGACCAGGTAGTCGTAATACCAGACCGTGGTATAAAAATGGTCCATGTAAGGCAAATGATTATAATCTCCATCGATTGATGTATTGAATAATTTAAAAATATATAACGCTGGGAATGGCACACTTTTTTGTCTGTAAACCTCATTTCCCCAGAATGTTCTGCTGTGCTTAAATATCTCATCTTCACTTGAATCGATACTTACATAACAATTCTTGTCAAACGTTGTAATAAGACGATATTCGTCGAATCCTGATCGTTCTTTTTTTGAGTATAAATCTAATTTTTTCAAATATTCGTAATAGTAATTATTAATATTTATAAAATCAGGATAATTAATACTTGAGATAAATGAAAAAATAAAAATATCAAAAACCATAAATAAAATGGTCAGGTTCTTTATTGAAATTATTTTTTGGCTGAAGCTTGCCAGTAATAGCAATAAAATTAATTGAATAATCAATAGTATTAGTATCTGAATTAATACCTGAATTAATATCTGACTGGAATTTTTTATATTCGAGTAAGAAAAAAGTTCCCACGTAATTTTAATAATTAAACATGTATATAAAGTAATGAACAAATATAATGAAAATCTTGTATTATTTTTGAAAGAAATTGCCGCCGAGATTATAATAGTAAACAGAAAAAGGATGCCAAAATTTTGGTATGTATTATAAGCCTTGAGGAAGGGAATAATCATAAAAATAATATTCTGGGATATTGATTTTGTCGTTGTAGGGCCAGTTTTTATGTCCCAGCTGGTCATGACCAGCAATGTGATGACAGTTATAATGAAAAAAGCCCACCTTGTTTTGTTTTTTGTTTTTATTAATCCTCTGAAAAAAAATATCAGAGGCAAGATTCCAACATAAAGTAATATTTCACTTTTTTTAAAACTAACACCAAATAACCCTATGGCATTTGGTTCAGTGATCAGACCGATCAGATTACCCGGCTTTATAGAAACCCGGTGATTGTTTAAAAATTTGTCTGAAAAAAAACTTTCTGTTATATTTGAGGCAAATACCTTTACAAGGTTAAATCCATTGTTCAAAATCACCCGCACATTTGGGAAAATTTCATTATGATAATTAAAATCAAAATACATCGCAAGTACTGGTGCACTTATTAATAGAAAAACTATAAAGGAAATACTGAACCAGCGTAATCCTTCTCTACTAAATATATAATGCACTACTTTCTTTATGCTGAATATCCTTAAGATAAAAAATAAAACCATCAACACTATTATGTAATAAATTATCCCTACAACAATATATATATGCAGTGAAATGGCTATTAAAACTGCATTGCAAAAAAGGTATACACCTTTTTTGCAATTATTATTAACAGTGAAAAATTTAAATATGAAGTATGTTAAAAAAGGAGCAAGCACGAATGTATTGAGAGCTCCGTTTTGGCGCATGAAGTTCGGAAATACGGATAACAGCAATATTATTGAAAATACCAAACTTAAACGGTTATCCCTGAGGAGAAAACGAAGCGTAAAGTAAGTGCCTAAAATAAAAATATACATTAAAAAAAGATAATGCAGTATATAACTCGTAAAGGTAGTACACCCGGTAATTTTTTGTATAAAAATAAAGATGAAGTTCGATGGCTCAAGCAAACCCAGGGTTTGGAAATAATTGTAAAATGGCGTCCCAGCCTGGCTGTAGGGATTCCAGTAAGGAAATCTTCCATCTGCGACGCTTGTATAAAAATAATGTGATACTCCGTGCCAATTCATGGCATCATGAACCGGTCCGTAACCGGAAATAATCATGAATGCGGAAAGGAATATAAGCGGGAGGGCAATAATCAGGCTTCCGGCAACAGGCGAAACAATAATACTATTGACAGTTATCCTTCCTCTGATAGTATTTTTATTAAAATAGTATTCTTCATCGTATATTATATTTTTTATAATACCATAGAGTTGCAGATGCTGTTTTATTGATAAATCTTCTTTTAATACATAACCATCATCATCTTTGCTATAATATAATTGAAATTTCTCTTGATCTTCTGCATTCAGCTTTGTTACTGTTTGCTCATACCGATTCATTGAAAAGCGTTTTGGGATAAAGGAACGAATAATTATTACAATAATAAAAAAAAGAATAATCAATATTATAGATCCGAACAGACCGAATGTATTACTATATTGCAATAACCCAACATCACCTGGCCAATTGATTATAGAATTAATGTAAGGTAAGGGCAAAGAGGATTTTTTTAAGCTAACTGTTCCCGGCGCTTCATATATTAAATATCTTGAATTATCACTTCTGATTTCAAGTGGCAGGATTCCGTTGGGAATCTTCCTCCACCGATGCATGAACTCCTTGTTTGTAAATGAGTAAAATTGCGGACCTATTGATATTTCAACCGTAGTTATTTTATTTATGATATTCTTCGGGACAGCCAGCCAGATTTTTTTAAAATTTTCGGTGTAACCGTTCCATAAATGCTGAGGCACATTGCATATTTTATCGCGGGGGCTTATTCTCAGAAGTTTAATTGGACGAAGCTCATTGATCGGGGAGGCCGTGATTTTCAGGCTGATGGGCTCAGCTTTCTGTCCGGAAAATATTATTCTTCCCAATGTTAATAGAAAGAGCAGCAAATAAATGATTAGAATTGATGGGATTATAAGCGCTATTATCCCAACTTTCCGTCCTTTATTAGCTTTGTTTAAATTTTTTTTTTTGTTAATCATAATAATATAATATACCTGTTTCCGTTCTGCCAATAATATCAGTGATTCCCATGATTATTTATTATAGTTTTTCGAAAGATCTGATGGATTCAATCACATGGTCTATTTGATCAGTTCTCAGGTGCTGATGGATGGGCAAGGATATTATCCGCTCAGATTGACGCTCGGCGACAGGAAAGTCGCCCTTTTTATAGCCGAATCGCCGGGATGCTTCCATTAGATGTATGGGGATGGGATAATGTATTTTGGTTTCCACGCCGTTTTTCCTCAAATACTCTATAAGTTCGTCTCTCCGCTCCACCTGTATTACATACGTATGAAATGCCCGGCGCACGCCCACCCTGCGCTCAGGTATTGTGACCTCCGGTATTCCTCTTAGGCCTTCATCGTAACAGTTGGCGTGTTTATTTCTAATATCGGTAATTGCAGAGATCCCTTCAATCTGCATATTCGCCACAGCCGCCTTGAGTGTGTCCAGCCTGTAATTATAAGCGAAGAACTTGGCCTCATTACGGTTCATCAAGCCATGATTTCTCATCAGCAGTAGCTCATCATAGTATTTTCTTGATTTCGTAGTGATCATTCCGCCATCACCGCAGGTATTCAAATTTTTCAGGGGGTGTAAGCTGAAAGCGCCTAAATCTCCGAGGGAACCGGTCTTGGCATTGCCGATAGAGGCGTCAATTGCCTGGCACGCATCTTCAATAACCGCGAGATCATGCCTTTGGGCGATATTGTTTATCTCATCCATGCGCGCCGGATTGCCGGTAAGGTGCACGGGGACGATCGCCCTGGTCTTCCTGTTAATCGCTCTTTCTATTTTATCCGGATCGATATTGTAGTCTTCAGTAACGTCAACCATCCGCGGGAAGGCGCCCGCTTGCACAATTGCCCCTGCTGTGGCCAGGAAAGAATTGGGGGCGGTGATGACTTCATGTTCCTTCTGAACACCCGATACCTTGAGCGCAAGAAACAGGGCATTGGTGCCATTGTCAACGCCGACGGCGTATGGCACGCCGCATAGTTTCGCAAAGTTATATTCAAATACCTCTAATTCCGGCCCCAGAACGAATTGACAGGAAGAAAAAATATTATCTAAAATTGATTTAAGAGCCGGATTATTTTCAAATTGGGCCTGCAGATCCAGATATTTCACTTCCATAACTTGTTTCCGTAGAATTCTTTTATTGAGGTTATAACATAATTGATTTGTTCTTTGGAAAGATGTTGGTGGACGGGAAGCGTGATTATTTGTTTGCACTGTTCCTCAGTTCTAGACAGATCGGTTTTCCCAAAAGGTACAGTCTGTTCCAAACTGGCCTGTTGCAAATGCATTGGAATCGGGTAATGGATTTTTGCCTCTATTTCCCTGTGTATCAAGTAATTCAGTAGCGTATCCCTGTGTTCTGCAAGGAACATATACATATGGTAGACATGACGCTCTCCCGTTCTGCGCGGCGGCAATGTTATAAATTGCGAGAGCTCGGGCGCTGATAAGCCGGAGTCGTAGTTTTTGGCATTGGCAATGCGCTTGTTGGTTATATCATCTATCTGGTCATAGAGATAATTACCCACAATAGCTTGAATGGTGTCCAGGCGGGCGTTATATCCGTACAATTCAACCTCGTCCCGGTTTTTCAAACCGTGATTGCGTAACAGGATTATCCTATCATAAACTTCTTTATCATCGGTAATTATAAATCCGCCATCACCCCATACATTAAGATTTTTCAAAGGATGAACGCTGAATGCCCCGCCCTTTCCGAATGTTCCGACATGCTTGCCATTAATCTTTGCGCTTATAGCGCAGCAGGCGTCCTCGATTACCGGAAGTTTATGACGGTCGGCAATCTCCATAATTTTTTCCATCTGGGCAGGTTGTCCTGAATAATGAACCGGCATTATGGCCCTGGTTTTTTCGGTTATGGCCTGCTCAATCAGATTCGGATTCATGGTGTAGTCATCGGTCACATCTACGAAAAAAGGCCTGGCATAAATGGAGGCAATAGCACCGATGGTTGCTACAAAGGTCTGGGAAACGGTAATGACCTCATCGCCGGGACCGACTCCAACTGCCCGCAGCAGCATGGTGAGGGCCATGGTACCGGATGAGGTTCCCGCAGCATATTTTGCACCGGCGTATTTTGCCATTTTCTGTTCAAATTCAACAAGCTCTCTTCCAAAGGTAAAATCACATCTCTCGAGCTGATCTCGAAAGGCATTCAATATCGGTTCAGGATCGTCGAACTGTTCCTTTAAATATGAATATGGCACTTTTATATCGGGTGCTTGAGACGGTGTCATTGTAAATTTATCTCCTTCATTCTTTTAATATTATAATACAGAGGGTTGTTCATAGGATCGCTCATCAGGCTGCCATCAAAAGCTTTCTTAAGATCGCCAATAGCTTCTTTTATAGTATGTTTAGGCTTGAATCTTAGTTCTTTTTGTATCTTTTCGGAAGATACGTGATACGAACGTAAATCATGAGTTGGTTCAATCAAAATCTCAAGATTTTCCCCAACCACTTCTTTAACCAAATCCGCTATCTGTAAGAGGGAATAATTCTCATAACCCGCATTATAGATTTTTCTATTGATTTTTTTATCATCATATTCGAGTGTTTTAACATAGAGATCCGTCATATCCTCAATGTGTATATTGGGCCTTTTTTGAGAACCGCCAAATACAGTAATTTTTCCCTTGTTGACTGCGTGATTTGTTAAAATATTGACTGTAAGGTCAAGACGCTGACGCGGGGAAAATCCGCACACGGTCGCGGGGCGCAATACCAGACATACAAATTCGTCGGAGGCTTCCCGCAATACGATTTGCTCGCACAAAGCCTTATATTTGGAATAATCGGTAAGCGGCTCCAGGGGAAGATCCTCGGTGACACTCTCTGCTTCTTTTATGCCATACACACTTGAGCTGGATGCGTATATAAAGCGTTTCACCCCTTTTTCTTTGGCGCCTTTAACGCAGGATTCAAAGCAATCATAGTTTATTGATTTGGCCACGTTGGGATTTAGTTCATAACTCGGATCATTTGATATACAGGCGAGATGAATGATCGCTTCAAACCCTTCCATCTCTCCGGTCAATAGCGGTATGTCTCGTACATCACCCTTGATGAGCGTGAGATTTGGATTATTTTTAACTCCGTTGAAGACCTCCTGCCCATATATAAAAAGATCATATACCTTAACTATATATCCCTCATTAAGCAATTTAGGGACCAGTACGGCACCAACATATCCACCGCCGCCAATAACTAATACTTTCTTGAAACGTTTCATATAGATACCTCTTTTTTTCCAGGTTATAAGATTTTTACACCAATTAATATTATATTACCTTTTCAATGTAATTTCTCACCACCCATCGGGAAAAGGGAAAACTGCCGGTAAAGGCGGGGCTTACTGCATTAAGCACATGTACCGACTGGCTGTCTCCTTCCACTATGAAATCCTGTACAAGTTCTCTGGTCTTATAATTTAACAATTGGGCCCGAATTCCCGGCCGGCTCCACTCCTGGAATCCTGTTGGGTCGAGCGATTTTACAAGTCTCGCGGCAAGACCAACAAGATATTTTTTATTATACTTTTTCATTTCTTGAAGAGCAAGTCTTCGAAATCCAAAAGCATTCCTGAGAAATAAGTCGGCTTCCTTGAGAATAATCTGAATAAATTCACCGAATTTAAAATTAGTTAGACCTTGATAGTTTTCCCTCCAGAATGCCGGTATTGCGGTAGGTCCAATTTTCACCGTTCCGTCAACGGTTATGGTAAAATGAACTCCCAGAAAAGGATTTTTCAAATCAGGCACTGGGTATATATTTGTTGATACGGGTTTACCCCCCTTGAATTTTAAATATATACCCTTAAAGGGTACTATTACATAGTTCATGCAAAACCCAAAATCCCGTCCGATCTTGTCCGCATACAACCCTGCTGCATTAATTATCTTATTGGCCTCAAACACCCCGTGCCCTGTCCTGATTGCATTTGATTTCAAATTATTCAAATACGGGCAATTGAAATAAAATTCAATATCTTGATCAATCAGTTCTTTTTTTAATGAATTACATATCTCCACGGGATCAACGGTAGACGTTGTCGGGGAATAAAGAGCATGCTTATATGTTTTAGCATTCGGGTCTATTTCTGCAAGCTCTTTTTCATCAATGATTTTTATCTGCACCCCATTGGCTATTCCCCTCCTTTCAAGTTCAAAAAGCGGCGGGAGTTCTTCTTCGCTTGTGGCGACCACGACCTTGCGGCATTTATTTACGGCAAGGCCTTTTTTTTCACAATAGGCAACCATTTCACTATTGCCGTCGCGCGTAAACCTGGCCTTCATGGAATTCGCAGTGTAATAAAAGCCCGCATGCAGTACCCCGCTGTTTCTGCCGCTGCCGTGTAAGGCGACATCACTTTCCTTTTCAAGGATAATTATTTTCTTAAGAGGGAATTTCTTTTTTAATTCATGCGCCAGCGTCAATCCTATGATTCCCGCGCCAATAATCAAAAAATCTGTTTCCTTCATAAATTTAGTTATGCAACAAGTCAAGTAGCATCATTGCAGTTAATTATTTATACTGTCTCTGCTGTTTATAGTATAGCTGTGGGTGAACCATATATATTTAGCGGCTTTCAAAAGCAAGTAACTTTCTGAACAATTTAATCAGATAAGAAACCGCATAGAGCAGTTTTCCTTTTAATATAAATTGTTCAGGCTTTATTTCTTCGATCTGTGAAAGCTGTTTTAAACGATCCAATCGAATTTGCAGAGATTTTTCGTAATTATAATATTTTTCAATATCATCTTCATTTGTAATTTCACCATTAAAAATTCCGGTAAGAATTTTGATTCTGCGCGCTGTTTCGCTCATATTAAAAAAATGGAAGTAGCTGTATGAAATCAGATTATAGGTTATAAAAGCATACAGGAAATCAAGAATATGTATATTTTCTGAATCCGAGAGCATATAAACAATAAGAAGCAGGGGAAGATTCATGGCAATGATGCAATAAATAACAAGCTTTTGATTAGATATATTCAGTTTAATGAATCGCATCAGCCGTGTCATGCAGGCATGAAAAATTAAAAGCGCAATGGGTGATGTTGCAAGCAGGATGATGATGCTGCTATTTTTTTCATCCATAAATTTATTATGATTACCCCTCTCCTGGTTTAAGCCCGATAAATCGGCGGTAGATTATGAAAAAGGCGGCCAATATCTTTCCTTTTAAGGCAAGGATAATTGATTTATTCTGTTTTGAAATGTGAATAAGTCCTTCTGTTTCCAGGTCAATAACCCGGTCTTTTATCAACTTATTTTCATCTATTACATCACGCAATTTTTCAAGCTTAATTGGTTCCTTTGAACTTCCTATAAGATTCACTAATAATAGAGATGGCGACCAAGCTTGAATTGCCGGGTATGTTTGAATATAGGCGCAAGAAAGAGCAGTGTATAATATTATTATCAGAAGCAATTCTGATAAACTGACAAACATAATAATATTGATCATAATAAATAGACCTGCAACTATGCTGATAAAAAGGGGTATGATAATAAAAATTAGAAACAGAGCCTTAATTTGTTTTTTTGGTTTAGACAGGCGCCAATAAATAATATGTATTAAAAGTATTACAGAAAAAATAAGTAATGAAGTTCCTATTACCTGCATATCCATTAAATTTTTCTGTATTTGAAAAACCCATCTATAAAAAATTTCCTGCATTCCTGTGAAAAAAGTATATAATAAATGGCTCTTAGTATGACATGTATACCCAGTAAAATAAGATAGATCCAGACAATCGGATTGAAAATTTTTTGTTTGGGTATCTCAAACCATTTGCCGCTTCCTCCTTTTTTAACATTAAATAATTTCTTTAGTCTTGAAAAATTAAGATAAAATAAAAGATTTGCTAAAAAAACTTCTCCCGCTAAATCACTTGGTTTGGTACCCTCAGGGCAATAGGGAACATAATATTTTCTGAAAATGCCGGCTGTTACGGCTCCTGCCGAGTTGAAATTTTCCCAACCCTTTCGCACATTCAATTTATTGTCCTTGAGAGCTATTTCATATAATTTCGTGCCCGGATATGGAGTTGCATTATTGAATCGTGCGCGGTCTAATATCGACTTAGCTATTTGTAATGCATCAATTCTATGACTAAAATGTTCCTCTGGAAAACCAAAAATAAATGTCGCCTCTACGGTAAATCCAATCTCACGGGCAAGTTTAATCCCATTAATAATATCTTCTACCGTCTCCTGTTTATTTATCACCTTCATTAGATGATTAGATGAAGTTTCGAAACCGAACATCAGGCTTTCAAATCCTGATTTTTTCATTTCAGTAAGTAATTCCCTGTCTACAGTGTCGCCCCTTGTTTGAACTCCGAAAGAGCATTTTTTATGAAGTCCTTTTTCTCTAATCATTCCGCAAAGTTCCAAAACCCTTTTTCTATTACCGGTAAAAAAATCATCAAAAAAAGTGATATTCTTTTGGCCAAGGTTGTTGATCAAATATTTTAGCTCCTCTATCGTGCTAACGTTATCGCGAGCGCGATATCTTTTTTTAGTAATGACACGCTGACTGCAAAATATGCAATCATATGGACATCCTCGCGAGGTTAAAATAAAACCCAGGTCATAATATCTATTATCAAACATATGATACGGGAATGATGCTATTTCATTGATGTCAAAAGGTTTATCTTCTAAAGAATTATGTATTATTTTATAAGTTGAATCTTTGTAAGTAAGGCTTTTAATATTTTTAAAATTATCACTGCCATTTATAATAGCGCCCACTAATGATAAAAGGGCTCTTTCACCCTCACCACGAACCACGTAATCCACATATCCGGAGTTCATTACCTCATCCGGCATTACTGTGGGATGAATTCCCCCCATTACAACAACCGCCTTATCGTCCAAATGCTTTATTATTTTAGCGATACCATATGCTCGAATTGCGTTGGTGGTCATTGTTGATATCCCGAATATTTTCGGTTCCGACATTTGTTTCATGGTATCAGTCAATAATGCTTCATCAATTGATACTATTTCTTCATCAATTATACCAGGATTATATCCATGTTTTATCAGATATGCAGATAATATACCAGCCCCAATGGGTATACTGCGCGGGACAAATCTATGGAAAAGTCCCAGTTTTTTATTTGCTGGTGAAATAAATATTATATCTTTTTTATTATTTAACATAAATCAACATATAGTATTATTTTATTTTTATACCCTTCTGCCGTTGATGGATTTTAAATAAAATTTACATGCATCGGAGTATCCTCGGAGGGAGTGGCCAACTGGGCCTTACCGTGCTTGAGGTCCCATAAAAATTCATTTACCTTATGCTGCAGGCATAAAGTACCGCAATCAAAACGCGTATCAAAATCGTCAGATACGATATATTCCATAACTTCCCAATACCGGTCACTCTGCCAAATTTCTTTAAAGGATTTTTCGGCGATGTTCCCGATATGGAACCGGTCCTTATATTTGTCATTAAATAGAAAACCGCACGGTGCCACCAGGCCGGAGCCCGACATCTGAAGCATGAATGGAGCGGCATAGCATTTTGTATAACGGCGTTTGCCTCCGCTTAATATCTTCGACCATTTTGCCTTGACCAGATATGCGTCGTTCGATCTTTTTTCCGCTTCTTCCAATATAGGGATTAAATCACTATATTTTTCATATTCAATGCCAAGCGCTCCGGTTTCATCATCAGAACAATGTTTTATGACAAGATAATCCACCCCCAGTTCTTTCCCTAGGTCGGCCAGGGGCAGTACGTCACCGGCAAATTGCGGCATTAAAACCATTTGGAGCCCAATTGTTACATTCAACTTTCGTTTTATTTTAATAGCAATCGATTTCTTGATAGTTTCGAGGACCTTGTAATATGCCTTCTCCGACACGCCATGTATTTCTGCATATCGCCGGGGAGCGCCGGCGGAGATATTAAACCGTATATACGTTAAAGCTGGCAGAATCTCCTCAAGCCGATCATCTTTCAGCGGGAACCCGTTGGTGCCCATGGCCATGTCAATACCGTTGGTCTTCCCCCTTATAATTGCATCATATATATACGGCGAGTGGGCGCTTTCACCATCACTGACAAAACTGATTGCCTTTACCCCTATCTCAGCGGCATCATCCAGGAACCTGAAAATCACGTCCCTATTCAGATTATATCCTTCGTTTTCCTGCAGTGTCCCATAACAATACACGCATTTATACGAGCATACCCGTGTCAGCGCACAATCTATGGTTATTGGAGCAATTCTTTCGCCGCGCAGCCATGCTTCTATTCTCTCGCGATGCCATAGCAATTTGTGTCCATCAAGTACTATATTCTTACCTTCTATTTGATCAAGCATCTTTTTTCCTGTCTCCTCTATTCTTAAAGACGATATATTTCTGGGAAAGAAAACTCAAGGGAGCCAGTGTTCCGATAGAAAATATTTTAGCAACTCCTGGAACTATTGCAATATGGTCAATCATTACCACCAACATTGCCGTATCGAGCACATAATACATTAAAGCATTAACTAAAAACAAAATCGGTTGCCAGATGGAATGATGGTCGGCTTCATAGGTGTAAAATTTCTGAAGTAAAAATGAAAGCGCTATAATAAAAATATAGGTTATTGAATTGGCAATTTTTGTATCAAGATTCAGGTGTTTCAGAAGAACAAAAATGACATAATTCAGGAGAGCAACGTTAAAACCAACTAAATAATGCTTAAATAACTGGTAAAAAGTTTTCGGGCTTATGTTACGCTTAAAAAGTTTTTGTGATAAAAAATTGCCCATCGGGTATATTTTAAGCACATATTTTTCCATTTGTTTTCCGCAATGACTGAGTATTGCCCGGTGCTTATTATCATCTTTATTTATAGTCAAGATGTTTTTTATATGTTACAGATTTTGGATTAACTTTCTTATATCCTTTTCTGGATTCGACCCGCTTGATGTGTATTTCAAATAATAACGTTAAATAACTTTTTATAACTCGTGCCAGGGATTTTAAGCTGGTAGCCTTTGATTTTCCGTTCGCCCGTGTCAATAAAAAATTTGGCACTTCTGCATAGAGATAACCTTTTCTGATCAATTTTACTAATAATTCAGCCTGATAGAAAAAACCATAGCTGTTCAGTCGAACATCGTCCAGTATACAGCGCCTGTAAAAAACAGTTCCATTCGTATAATTCAGGTTAATGCCGAAGCTCATATTAATAATATAGCGGTAGATGGAAGAAATTATCCTTCTTATCCTGTTCCGAACATCTAAGTTATGTATAAATGGAACAACTATATCAACATATTCTAGCAGGCCAAAAAAAATAAGGGCTTCATTGGGGTCATTTTCATTATCGCCGGGAAACATTACCACTATATCATTTTTTGATCTCCGAGCCCCTTCGAAGAATGAATAGCCTATTCCCATTGGTTTTGAGTGACTGATAAATTTCACGCGTTTATCACGTTTCATAATATTTCTTACGATACTTTCCGTATTATCAGTGCTGCCATCATTGATTACAATTATATTTCCGGTAATCCTATATTTCCTGAAGGCCGAAAGAGTGGAACGGATTGCTTCACCGATATTTTTCTCTTCATTTAATGCGGGTATAATGACACTTAATTTTAACTTTTTCATACGTTTATATATTTAATTAACCAATACCACTGTTAAATGTATGTCGGAAAATGGTTAAGGATAAATTAATATTTTACTAAAGCTATAGATTGCGTCTCAATGTCGTTTTAATTTAAATTAATCAACAACTATTTAATATCCCCTTGATTGGTGGCAGATTAATTTTAGGGGTGAAAAAAGGCTATTAATTTATACGGGGATATGGCATAATTTCCTCAAAATATAGGGAGGGATGCCGTAATCGAATTATCAGATGGATCACTTCGATCTTTGTATGAACTAGAGAAAAAAATCGTAGAGATTGGGGCACGAGCCAAGAAGCGTATTGTGGAAGAAATAATTCAATATCAACAAGGACAGGACAGTAAAAAAAACTGCCCGAAATGCGGCAGACCGCTTCATAACAAAGGATTACGACCACCAGATGTGAAACCTTTCAATAACAGAATGTGCTTTCTGGTTCTACTATCAGCCAAACCGCTCGATAATCTTATCGATGATTTTTTCCGCTGCCTTGCCGTCGCCGAATATCTCGGGTCTGTTATCCTCCGGTGGGGTAAAACTACGAATGGATTCCGCGAGCTCTTCAGGGTTGTTATCCACGATCCGGCACCAGCCGCAATCGACCATTTCCTGGACCCAGACGAGATTGATCGGCACGATGACCGGTTTGCCGAGAATGTAACCCTCCCGGCGGGCGCTTCCCGAATCGGTGATGAACATGCCGCACCCGGCCATGAGCTTTACGAATTCAAGGAAACCTTGTGGCGGCATGATGTCTATATTGTCAGATTGTACGAGCTCGTCGTATATTTCGTAATTTTTCAATTTGTCTCTTGTCCGGGGATGAAGGGGGAATTTTATTTTTCGGCCGCTCTTTTTCAGCGCGGTTACGATATTCGTCATCCGCTCCAGTGAATCCGTGTTCTCTGCCCGGTGAATGGTGCAGAGGGCATAGTCTCCCTTGTGGACCTTTATATTCCTTTCGGCGACGATTTTCATAAGGCTGTCCTTGACGATATCGCCAAAAAGGAAAACCCGCTCCGGATCGTATCCTTCGCGCATCAGGGAATCGTATGCCTCCTGGATATGGGGAAAGAGAAGCTCGGCGCAGGCGTCCGCGACGCGGCGATTGACCTCCTCGGGGTTATAATAGTCAGGGGAGCGGAGGCCGGCCTCGATATGGGCGACCGGAATGTCCAGCTTCACTGATGCCAGGGCGCCCGCGACCGTTGAATTGACGTCCCCGTACACGATGGTGGCGTCCGGCTTCTCCCGCATCAACACCTGCTCTATGAAGGCGAGCATGGTCCCGGTCTCGTATCCCTGGGGCCCCTTGATGATCTCGTTTATGTAATCAGGCCGCGGCAGGTCCAGCTCCTTGAAGAAAACCTGCGACATTTCGTAATCGTAGTGCTGGCCGGTGTGAATCAGGATCTCCTTGACCCCCTTTTTCCGGCACACGGAATTTATCGCGTATTCCTTGGTGAAATTCGGCCTCGTTCCTATTATACTCACAATTTTCATATTGTGTATCCACCTTACAGGGTCGGTTTGAAAATCTTCAGCCAGTTAAGTATCGAGATCATGCCCCAGGTAAACCTGCTGAACTCAGATGCATGTGCCGATGGGTTTGTCAAGAACTTGCCGTTAAAAATATATCTCGCGTAATCGCTGGACCTGGCGAGGTCGCCCAGATATGCATCAAGCTTTTGATTCCACTTGAAGAGCGGGACGGGAAAACCTATCTTGTCCTTCCGTTCGTATATCTCGGGCGCCAGATGGCGCTTCATCGCTTCTTTCAATATGTACTTGAGCCTTCCGTTTTTCATTTTTATCCTTGCCGGTATTTTGAAAGCAAAATCACACAGGCGGCGGTCGAGAATGGGAACGCGCGACTCCAGGGACCAGCACATGCTGGTTTTGTCCTCGATGTTCAGCAGCGCGGTGAGCCATACCTTCATCTCATAGTAGAGAATCCGGTTCAGAATCGACGCGCCCCGGCCCGCCCTGCTGATGACGGCGTTCATTCGGCGGATCGGATCATACGCTTCCGTGCGGCGTGCGAATTCCTTGCCGATAATACCGTTGCGGTTTTTCAGCCGGTCTATGAGAAAAAAATATTTCGATGCAAAATCCATTCCCTGCGTGTCTGCCATGGCGCGATGGAACAGGTTCTGGTAATTCTTTACCTGGGGTAGCTCGCCGTACATTTCCGGGAGGGTGATATCATGCAAATCAGCCGGCTCGCCGTTGATCGCCCTGTCAAAAAGAAGGGAATAATAGAGGATATAATATCGTACGTAGCCGCCGAACATTTCATCCGCCCCCTGTCCGCCCAGAACGACCTTAACTTTTTCTGAAGCGAGCTTCGATACAAAATACTGGGGAACCACCCCTTCGCCGGCGCAGGGTTCTTCCATGTGGTAAAATACCTTTTCCAGGGAGTCGAAGAAATCATCATCCCGCAGGCTGATCGTGTAAAAATCCGAATTGATGTGGCGTGCGGTTTTTTCCGCGAAAGAAATATCATCGTATATACCTCCTTCCGTGCCGAAGAACGCGGTAAACGTTTTCAATCTACCGTTATTGTAATAACCGCTTGCAAGCGAGGAGACCATGCCCGTGTCCACGCCTCCGCTCAAGTGGCTTCCGAGCGGAACATCGCTTCTCATCTGGATGCGCACCGAATCGGCCAGGATTTTATCTATCTCTTCCATGCAGGCGCGCTCGGTAAGGGAGTGATCTTCCTCGCAATCGATGTCCCAGAAGCGTTTCACCTCTACACCCGCATCGCTTACCGTCATGAAACACCCCGGTTCGAGCCGGTTGATGTCCCGGAAGAGCGTCTCCTCGCCGAGATAATACTGGAAGGTGAGGTACTCAAGGACCATGAGCTCGTTGATCCTTGGCGCAATGCCGGCCGCGAGCAGGGATTTCACCTCGGATCCGAAAAAGAACCCGTCAGGGGTCCTGGCGTAATAGAGCGGTTTGATGCCAAAATGGTCCCGGGCAAGGAAAAGCTTCCTTTTCCTCGTGTCGTAAAGCGATATGGCGAACATGCCGTTCAGGTGATTGAGCATTTCAATGCCGAATTCCTCGTACAGGTGGACGATGACCTCCGTGTCGCTGGCCGTCCTGAATGCGTGGTTTCCGAGATACCTGTTCCGCAACTCGATGTAATTGTAGATTTCGCCGTTAAACGTCACGACGACCGTACCGTCCTCGTTGAACATCGGCTGGTGTCCGGTCTTGATGTCGATGATGCTGAGACGCCGATGCCCGAGACCAATACCGTGGTCGAGGTATATGCCGCAATCATCCGGCCCGCGGTACGACATCACGTCTCTCATTTTGAGAATCGTTTCCCTGTCAACCGGGGCAGACTTAAAATTATATATGCCGCAGATTCCGCACATCTGGCTAGTTGGCCCGTTCCTTCTTATGGGTCCGTAAATAGTTCATGTATTGGAAGTGATTGATGATCTGTCTAAATACTTTCATTTTTGAAGCCCCGAACAACCGGTAATTTACATTGATTGGAACCTCTTTTACGCGGTACCCGTGCAGGAGCGCCTTGGATATGATCTCGGTGTTGGTCAAAAAGCTGTTACTTAAATGATTAATGTTCTCAAGCACTTCTTTCTTGTAAAGCCTGAAACAAGCACTGTAACAGGTAAGCGGCTGGCACTCGGGGTGAAGCACGAGTTGATACAATTTTGACATAGAGTATGAGAGAATGAACCGGATAATGGGAAAATTTTTCTTTGAACATTCCGGGTGCCACGGCGAGGCTGCCATGATGTCTTCGGTGTTCGGGTTAAAATCATAAATCAACTGCGGGATAAGGAACTGATCATAATTCGTATCCGCGTCAATCGTGATGATGTAATCGAACCGGGCCTCCAGCGCCCTTTTAAAACCGGTCTTGAGCGCCGCGCCATACCCTGAATTTTTTTCGTGATGGATGATATCGACATAATCGGACTTGCCGTATTTCTTCTTCAACGCGTCACCGGTTTTATCCGTGCTGCCGTCATCGATAAAAATAAATTTTTCCGTGTAATCATCTTTCAATATCTTATGCACGCCATCGACGCGGTAAAAAAGATAATTCAGCGAATCGAATTCATTATACAGGGGGATGACGATTGCGATTCTACTTTTTTTTATCATTTAAACCTCCGATAAAGGCTGATGCCCACGACAAAGTTCCCGAGCCGGTTGAAATGCTGATCGACGGTGTAATAAAGTCTCTCGTCATTGTATTTCATGATGTCGTCTTTTATATTGATGAACCGGGCCCCGCGCTTCACGCATACCTCCCTGACAAAGGTATTCAGGGAGGAGAGGTTGTAGTCCTTTTCATCCAGGCGATACGTTTTGAGTGTATCGCGGTAAGCATCGCGGTATGCTTCCTGGATGGTGGGAATGTAGTATACCGAGATATCAATGCCGTTCCCGCGGCACAGGTCGATTATTTTCTCCATGTATTCCCGGAACAGATCCAATTTTTTCTGTGCATCACTGCCTTTTTTCTCCGCGAACAACTGGAGGTTCCTGTCGGGAAGGTTAATGTCGAAATACTTGAGTTTTGTGGCAGAAGAAAAGAGATTTTTCAAAACGCTCGAATGGACGACCCGGTAATAAACGAAGTTCACCAGCTCGGAGTTAGCCGCGAAAAAATTCATCAGGGTAACCGTGATTCCCGGTTTTTCTTTCGTGGAAAAAACAAGCCGTCCATCCAGGACGTCATAGATGGGATAAAGCGGGTTCTCGTTGAAGTCGCTGATATCCACCCCGAGTATGATCCTCCGTATTTTCAATCCCTTCCGGATCATCTCCTGCAGGGCGAGGTATTCGTTCACGGTTGAATATCCGGGGACCCCGGCATTGCAGACATTCATGGTCGGCGCGTCCCAGTTGACGAGGCGCGAGAAAATCGACGAATAGTGCTCTTCCTCATCGACCCCGGAACCGAAGGTAAACGAATCGCCGATAAAAAGGCAGAGATTATCGTTTACGAATTCGCGCCTGTTCCTGAAACCCATCGAATTGCTGATGATATCATGGCTGAATTCCTTCTGGTTATAACGCAGGGCAAGACGGGGCCTGACCAGATGGTTGCCGTTTTTTTCGGAAGCATACATGGCAGAATGACGCTGTGACGGCAGGAAAAGCCTGATCCCGAATTCCAGGATTAGAAAGATTCCTGCCAGCGATACACATAGCACCAGTATGTTAATCAGCAGTCCCTTTATTTTCATTTTTCAAATGCCGTGGTTTATTTTTTGCGAGAATCTTATAGTCAAAGTACTGCTCCAGGAGCCATCTGAAACCGTTCCAGTACATATAAAAAGTCCCGGATGTAAACATATTTTTTATCTGCCGGAAGATACACGAAGCACGGAGATAATACCGGCGATAGGCGATTTTCCGCAATTTTACAATCTGCTGTCGCGTGAGATGCTCGGTGTCGAAAAGGGGCTCGCCCCAGGTACGATACTTACCCCAGTCTTCAGGCAATGACACTCTTTTCTGCTTGAGCATTCTATAAAGAGGAGTCCCGGGGAAGGGACATATCGTGGAGAAACTTACATTATCGGTATTCAGCTGTATGGAGAATCGAATCGTTTCCAGGGCATCATCCCAGGTTTCCACGTGGTGACCGAAAATATAGAATGCGCTGGTAAGCAAACCCGCCTTTCGGGCCAGTGCCACGGCATTGAAAATATCTTCCGTTTTGAGCTTCTTACCGATGCGGGCCCTGACTTTTTCGTCGCCCGATTCAACGCCAAACGCAACGCTTATACACCCGCTCTCCTTCATCTTTTTAAACAACTCGTAGCTCACCGAATCAGCTCTGGTGTTTGAACAGATCCATGGCACGTTTACCTTTTTTTCAATCAGCAAGTCGCATATTTTCATGACCCGGTCAATGTCATAAGTGAAAAAATCATCCTGCACGAAAATTTGTGAAATGTGATATTTATTCCTCAAGAAAATGAACTGTTCAACGACCTTTTCCGCACTTTGGAAATGGACACCGTTATAATGCTTACTGCAAAAAAAGCAATGCCCCGTGCATCCCCTGCTCGTGATTAAGTTGGTCGAATACCCTTTCTTATAGACAAACTGCGTCGTATACTTCTCAGGAAATTTAAAAAAATGATACGCTGGCAGGGGAACAGCGTCAAGATCGGTTATTCTTTCCGCATCAGTCGTGGATACCATTTTCCCGTCGTGAAAATATGATATGCCCCGTATGCGACTGAGCTGCCGATAATCAAAAATTTTTTTTACAATAAAGGGAAGCGATTCTACAAAACTTACTTCAGCTTCATCGCGATAAATGATATCTATGCCGTTATTCAAGCCTTCATCCGGAAGGAGTGTGGCATGAATCCCTCCACCGGCAATAATGATGTCGTTTTTTATTGTCCGAATGAATTTGGCAATGGCATAGGCAACGATCGCCTGGCATGTCATGTAGGTAAAGCCAACATGTGTTATTTTTTCGTCAATGATTATTTTCGTTAAATCATCATAATCAAGATCCTCAACACTATAATCTTTAATGAAAACGGGAATGGAATTCATTTCTAAAATGGACGCAAGAATTCCGATACCATTCGGTATATTTGAAAAATCACCCATGAGATTTCCCGGTGCAATAAACAACCATTTCATCCGAGAAATATCGCTTGGGGATTTGTCTATAACAAATTCCATCTATCGTCTTCCTAGGATTTTTCGAAAAGCTATATACATCATGTATTCCACATTAAACCATGTAATGTTATATTTAAGCCGAAACATCGCAAGAGGCCGGTATATCGCGGCGGCAATTCTAAGGAATGTATTAAGAACCGTAGTCGATTGTATTTCCCGCAGTATTTTCTTATCAAGAAAAAATGATGTTACCTGGAACATCTTGATGTATTTATCATATTTTCTGGTGTACCAGGGAAAATACATATCGGTTTCCGCAGTGTCGATCTTGATCCATTCCTCAAGGAGCTCAATTGGCTTGAGTCCGAATTTTATGGATTCATAGTAAAGCTGCGTGCCGGGCAAAGGCTTGAATTTCGCCGGGAACCCAACGATGCAGTTTGGATTATCGTTGTACAATCGTAGAACGAGGTTCTTGGTTTCAATGATATCATCAACCGTTTCTCCGGGAACCCCTGTCATCAAGTTGTAAAGAGGAACGAGATTGAAGCGCGACAGCCTTTTGTTTACCCTGATAATCTGTTCAATATTGATTTTTTTATTCATGATATCCAAGACTTTCTGCGACCCTGATTCAAGCCCAACCTGGAAGTGCCTCACCCCCGCTTTCACCATTATTTCATAGTCTGCATCATTCATTTTATCGAGTTCATTGATCCTGGCCCCTCTGAAGTCAATTATGAGATGGATCTTCTCATCAATTATTCTCCGTAAGAGCGTCATCATTCTTTTCGAATCGATGAATGAATCATCATCATAAACCGAAATGTAGGTCACACCAAATTGTTGGATCAGGTATTGCATATGCTGAATGACTTCATCAATATCATAGGTGACCCATTTTTTTTTCATTTTCTCATAAATAACCGGAGCCATGCAGAATGAACACTGGTACGGGCACCCGAGGCTGGTAAAAATCGGCATAATTCTTTCTTCACTGCCGAACCGATTGTATTGTTCATACGTATGCTTGATTAATTGATAGGGTATATCGCGAAAAGGTATCATCTCCCACTTATGAAGAACTTTGTTGTGGACGATTTGATTATTGCGTCGATAGCTTAACGCAGGGACCTTCTCAAAACTGGGCCTTTTCTTCACGAGCTCATGCAGTAAAGTAGAGAGCGCTTCTGAACCAAAGCCGCGGATGATATAGTCAATCCCTTCAAATTTTATGGTTGATTCCGGTTCCATAGTTGGATGGTGCCCGCCCCAGATAACCTTAGATCTGCTGTTGCTCTTGATAAATTTTGTTATCTCTATGGCGTTTTTAATAGGGTTTCCCGTCATGACGGAAATGCCGGCAAGCATAACATCCGCGGTTAAATGTTCTTTTAGACTTTTCATCCAATCAGGAGACAATCTCAAATCGAGAATTTCAACCGTAAAACCGGATTTGACCGAGTGAGCCGCGAGATACAAAAGACTTAACGGAACATCCTTGATAAAGGCGTCATCAGAACCAAGGGGAGGATATATTAAAAGTGTCTTCGCATTTTTCATCTCTTCACTGCCTGGAAAACTCCCATAATATTGATTGCAACAGACGGCAATAAAAACGGTAAAAACATCCTTCGTTTTATGATAAACTTGTTGTTAATTTTTTTCAATATTTCTCCGGCTGTGTTGGGGTGTTCGTACTCGTGTATTATTTTCATATAATCGACATTGTATTTCTTCTCGACATATCGTCGCGTGGTAAAGTTTCTCCCGGTATTGTAAAGAAATCCATCTTCCATAGGAATGGTGAATACGAACCGCCCATCATCTTTGAGCACCCGGTAAACTTCATCCAGCGCTTTGTCTAATTGATGCAGGTGTTCCAGGTTATAAATTGAAACCGCGACAGCGACGGATGCATCATGGATCGGCATTTGATAGAGATTTGCGTTAATTCTGCTCACCGCATGTTCAGCAATCGAAAGCATTTTCCATGACAATTCAAGGCCGATGTAATTTTTAATATATTTATCTGCTAAGTATTTTGTAGAATTACAATTCCCACACCCAATCTCAAGGATTACATCATCATCACCAACATTGCAGGAATTAATGAGATGAGCAGTCGCTTTATGGCCCAGATTGTGAATAATACCCCATATACCTTTATTGGACACAATTTCTTTGGTAAGTTCAATTTTGATGGTATTTTCCCAGAGGTCGAACAGTTCCTTATCATTCATAATTAGTGCGCTACTTCCCCGTATAAAATCCAAACAATGCTTTGCCAGCTATATAATATTTCTTTATATCATCAAGAGAATTTACTGTTTTCAGGTTTCTCCAAATAACTTTGGGATTTAAATAATAGTTTCTCACAGCAGACTGTTTTAAGCCGATAAGAACTTTTGAATCGATCTTCGGATTTATGTAAACCGGATTTTCATCATTAAACATATTGAAGTCCTCCCATTTGAGGTCTTCTCTCAATCCGCCGTCCTCCTTGCATTGATAATAGAGTTCGGACTCCGGGTAGGGGATCGGAAGATAAAAATGGGCGATATGCGTCCCCATCCGGTTCGCGAGACGAACCGTGTTCTTAACGTCATTTTCGTCCTCGCCCGGTATCCCCAGGATATACGTTGCCGTGACGAAAAAGCCCATGTCAAGCGAGAGCCGGATGCTCTCTATTATTTTTTCCACTTTCATGTTTTTCTTCAAGAGATCAAGCGACTTCTGGTTCGCACTTTCAACGCCGTAGCTCATTCCAAAACAACCGGCTCGCTTCATGAGATCGAGTATCTCCCGGTTCACCCGGTCGGCGCGGGTGAAGCACATCCAGGTGAGATCCGCCTTTTCTTTAATCAAAAGCTCGCAGAACTCGCGTATCCAGTTCCAATCAAAGGTAAAAGTCGAGTCCTGGAACATGATCCCGCGCGCGTTGTGCTTTTCCTTGAGATACATGATCTCTTCCATGATCCGGTGGGGGCTCTTGTAACGCATTCTGGTCCCAAGGAACTGCTTTACCTGGCAGAAGGTGCAACTGTAGGGACATCCCCTGGATGCGACCATGGTGTAGGTCGGCAGGCGCTTGTATGAGGTGACCTGGATCCGGTATTTATCGAGGGGGAAGACATGGTATGCCGGGATAGGAAGCTCATCGAGCGACTGTATGAATTCCCGCCTGGGGTTGATGACAACTTTCCCGTTCTTCCGGTGGCCCAGCCCCTTGACGGAAAAGAGGTCGCTGCCCTGTTCAAGGCAGCACATGAGCTCGTGCAACGTATACTCCCCCTCACCGAAAACCACGTAATCGACTGATTGATTATCCTTCAACGTTTCCTCAGGATAGAGCGAGGGATGAGCACCTCCGAAAACGATCCTGATGCCGGGCGCGATTCTTTTACACAGGTCAGCAGTATTGACGGCATCCATGTAGGTCGGGGTGTAACAGCTGATACCGATAAGGTCCGGCTTTTCTCTGGCCAGAATACCGGGCAGGTCTTTTTCAGTGTCGTCAAGAAACTGGGCGTCGATGAGGGCCACTTCCATGCCCTTGCCGAGTAAAAATCCGGCTAGGCAGGCAATACCGTAGTTGAAGGTATTATTACCGGCGCCCCTGTGCCACCGTCCCCACTGCTTTTGCTTGTCGACTCCGGGTAATAAAAATAATATTTTCATTCAACTCACTCGTATAACACGCCCTCGCAGCGGGTGCATGCGGGGAATCTCTTGTATTTCTGTAAATCCTTCCTGAAATCCCTCATTTTCTCTCCAAGCCACACGTCCCTGAATGAGGCCTGTATGACGTTGCCGAATATGGCAGGGTAACACCTGGTCAGGCCGATCATGTCGCCGTTAGACAGAACCTGGGCGGAGAACCAGGGGAACACGCACCGGGTGTTGTCCATGAACTCGTCGGGGCGGTGGAAGTATTTTTCCATTTCATCCCGGTCCGGTTGAAAATAGAGGAAAACTTTGTCCGGATACATCTTTTTGACGCGTTTCGACTGTTCAACAAGAACATTCACATCCATTTTAAAAGGATCGGCAGACCCTGACAGGCATGTCTTGGTCGCGTGATACATTTCTCCGAATTCCCTGTTGTGCCGGTCCGCCAGTTCCTGATGCAGGAACACCATTGTCATGAAGGAAACTTTTACCAGGTGTTCCATGGGCAGGGATTCAACCATCTCCACCATGTGGGGTGCGGTGAGATCAGTGAGAGTGGCATTGATCCCGATCAATGGATATTTTGAATTTTTTTTCTTTTTTAATTCAACCACCTTCAGGATCCCCGCGTGCGCGCGCTCGAACGCGTCCTTCACGCCGCGCAATGCATTGTGCACGGCAGGAGGTCCATCAATCGAAATGTTTAAGCTGTAAAGACCCGAATCAACAATTTCCTCCGCCCTTTTTTCGAGCAGGTAGCCGTTAGTCAATACATTAATCATAAGCCTGGAGTCGATGACATAGCGGATGATCTCGGGCAAAGGCTGGTACAGGAGCGGTTCGGTCGAAGTTATGCTGATATAGGGTTTGAATACCTTGACTTCATCGATAAGTTTTATAAAAGCATCAACTGGATAATCGCCCTTGTTTCCACCAATCAGGTTCTGGTAGAACATGCTGCGGGAGTCCTTCTGGCCCACATCGCACATTTCGCAGCGAAAATTACATCTCGAATTAATGATGAAGAATAGCGAAAGCGGGTTGAAGCTGAAACCGTTACGCAAAAAGATATAGGGCAATCCGTTCCACATGAGCCTCCAGGGCGACGCATTGGGCCCGGCGCTCTGGTGAACCTGGATGTGGAAGAGCCTCTTGTAAAATTTTTTCAACTGTAATAGATAATATTTCATGTTGGCGTTTCCGTGGATCTAACTTACCATGATTTCATACCGCATACTGACATGATTCATCGCATTCAGGCGGTCAATATCAACAATCGGTTGCCGTATCTCGACCAAGTCCCCCGCCACGTGATAGTTGGATGAAGCCATTTTCACCGAAAAAGCCTTCCTGCCGCGAAGCTGACGGTCTACGCGCATACGTGCATCCTTGCGTATTTCGTCTTTGACAACAATTCCTTTATCATGGTAAGACACTTTTCTCTCGAGACAGATACCGTATTTCTTTTTCCCGGTAAAAGCTTTCCTGACAAGCAACAACCTGAATAAATCAACCATCGCGAGAAATCTGAAAAAGGTAAGCGAAAGGATCCTGATGGCGACGGTGATGAGCGGAGTCGGGACCTCGTCAAGCGTTCGATAAAAAAATGACTTCAGGCTGATGCCTGCATCGTCCATGATCGTCTCACTGTCATCAAGCATTTGGTTCGTGAGTACGCCGCGGGAGGTGGCGAAAAAATAGCCGCTGTCCTCACCAATCAGAATCTTCTTCTTTTTGTCGAAGACTTTATAAACGCCGCCCTTCCTGAAATTCACGATGGAATAATAGCGTTCATTGCTCCGCACGCGCAAACCTGCCTCGCTGAAGCATTTATCCACCTTTTTTTCAAAGGGCATTTGTTGTTTATCTCGTTTACATGGTTTCGAAGCGCCCGCATACAGGGCGGCAACCATATAATTGGTTGACAATCGAATCAGGTTCTCGTCATCAAGCGAATCGGGCATGACGATTGTTTTTTTCCGGATTCCCTCGTGGATGAATCCGCTGATATCACCGCAACAGGGGATACGGTCCCTGATCATTTCGAATCCGGCCGGGTATATTATCTCGGTATTCCTGCTCCCGTACACGCCTCCGAACGAACCATCGGGATGAAAAAAATAGAGCAAAAATTCTTCGATGCTTTTTCGAATTCGATCGAGGATGCGTTCATCCCCGGTAATGCGAAAACACTCAGCCAGGTAGTAGATGCACTGCGTTTGGTATCCGGGGTCGGCGCCGTTGTATTCAAGGAACCACCCCTCGTTAGACTGATGATGGAATATCAACTTGAGCTGCTCAAGGGCCCTGCTTTCAAAACCCCTGTCATTTCTCAAACGGCCAAGTTTTAGATTGACATAGGCAAAAAGGGCAATATGGTTTGATATAATGGCATATTGTTCATCATGTTTACTGATGAAATCGCTTGACAACGATATCGTATCATCAAATTGAGAAAGCAGTTCTGCATTGATACTGTCAGCTAATAATTCACGGGCATTTATCATTGCGGACAACAGGTAATAGGTCGTCCCGACGGACTGCTCTTTCGGGAAAAACTGGTCAAAAGACCCGTTTTTGTTCTGGATCCTTATCGTGAAACGGATTGCAGCCTCGATCCATTCAAGGAGATTCGTATTCTTTTTATAAGCGCTGGCCCGACTATATTTCCAGGCCAATGACAGGGGATATAATCCGTACTGGAGGCTTGCATTGGGCATGTCGCCGATGCGCCAGCTCCAGTATCTTCTGTCAAAACAGCCATAGGTGCCTGATGCTGAATTCCTGTCCAGCCAACTGAGTATATGACCAAATTCACACGCCACGGTATCGCTGTAGAGATCGACTTTCATTTGCTACTCAGCCACCCCGAATCGTTCCCTTACATCTCCTGTCTTTTTCCCCGGTATTCCGGTAATGATGGAATAGGGATCAACATCCCGCGTTACAACCGCATTTGCCCCGATGATTGAACACCTCCCCACCCGGACACCGGGCAATATGACGGCGCCGGTGCCGACCCATGCATCATCTTCAATAATAATCGCGCCAAATTTCATCGTATTGTACCGGGCGAGCAAAGAATTGTTCGGATGCGATGATGCGATAAAAGACGAATTCTTTGCGACGGCCACACGCATGCCGATCTGTATGGTGTTTCCAATATATTCATCTTCAAAAGTCACATGCATATTGATGAATGCGCCATCACCGATTTTTATGCCGGACATTTTATAAAAAAACATCCGAGTATGGGGTTCAGGGCAGTGGCCTGCAAACAATCTTAACAGTGCTTTTATTCCAGCGAAAAAATTGTTGGTGTGTTTTCCGTGCATGCTACGCCATGTATTTAATCAACTTCGAGCCAATTTTCTCGAACACCGTGTCTGGCATGTTTTTCCATATCGACCGCAACAGGCGGTATCGCGGATGGTCACTGTCCTGTATGGTGATATCCTTAGACCGGATAAAATAATAGAAAAAATACAGGTCTTTTGTTTCGCTTCCCCACTTGCGTTTATAATCGATGAGGGTTTTTTGGTACGGTGAATCAGCCCCCAGGTCGTATTCCCCGAATCCGTTGTCGCACAGCCACTGTATGACCGAGAACATCTGGAAATCATTGGCACGGAATTCGAAGGCTTCATCCAGAGAGGCGGAATATACATCATACGCCTTTTTGTTCAACAAAAAAATCATAATCGCGGTCAGGCGGACATCATGCCTTCGCACAAAAAAGAGCTTCACCGCCCCGCGGGTCATGAACAATTCGTGGATCTTTTCGAAGAATTTCCGAGGATACGCCGGGACCCCCAGGCGCTTTCTGTTCAACAGAAAAATTCGGTAAAAATCACCAACGTCGGCAAGGGTCGTCCCCTCCTCGAAAACGAGCCGATTCCTGACCGCCTTGTTGATCGACCAATTGATCCTCTTGTCGGTAAAATTCTTCCTGGTGCTGGCGAAATCCTTCTCCAGCCGTATTATACTCGTGGGCCATTGGCCCTTGTTTACAAATGACTTGCGCTCGAGCAGAGAGGCTTCTTCCGGATTGTCGGTTTTTATATGAATATAGGCGTATTTTTTTGTGCTGGAAAAATCTATGATATCATCGATTGCAGCCTCAAGGGCGCCCGTGCCGGTGTAAATCGCCCCGCCCTTGTCCCGTAGGGGCAATGAAACGATTTTTTTCCCCCAGAGGGTATCTACCTCGAATAGGGGCAAAACGCATTCCGGCGGTCCGGGCTCCCGGCCGCGCAGGAGGTAGAGGGGCCGAAACCCGAAGGCATCCCTTGTGAGCCTCAACCATGCCGTGGTATGGAAGGGCGTTGCCCGGGGACTCCCGGTAATGAAATCGTCCGCGAGACCAAACTTATCCTCAGTAAGAAAATTCAACGCTGCTACCCTCTGCCGTTAATATACGGTATAGCTCCCCAACCGTATATGTCGAAAAATTGTTTTTCTTGATCCAGTGAAGTATCTCCCGGTAGGTCGCGTGCCAGCCGTACTCGGCAGCGGCTGTTTCATTGTGCCAGTTGATGCACACGGCGCCCCGCCTGCCGTTCGCCTTTTCCAGCACCGCGAGCGAATGGGCGAGCGCCTGCTCCGGGCTGAAATGAGAATAATTATACAGGGTCGAGTCCGTTACCGCGGTTGGAAATTCAATTACGTCGAGGATCCTCTTTTCCGCATGGGAATAGATATAGAACGGTGAGCACGTTTCATGCCTCAGAAAACCGGACCGGTTATTATAGTGAAACGTGGTATCGCACTTGATCCCGATTTTCTCCAGAATCAACGGCGTCCGCGTAATGGAAAAATTCAGGAAATGGTTCCTGCATGAGATGATATCCTTCCGGAATGTCTTACGGAGCAGCGCATATTCCTTCTCCATGAGCTCGCCGTCGTAAGCGGCGCTGAAGCTGGAATGAAAACCGATTTCCAGCCCGGCCGCGCGAATCGCTTCGACCGTTCCCGCGAGCTTCTCATCAGATATCGAATATAATGGATTGATGCCGAGATCGATGATCTTCTGCCATAGGCTCTTTTTTGTCACCCCGGCATAAAGAAAGAAAGTCGACCTGAATCCGAGCATAGCCTCGGCGCCGGATATTTCGGCTATATAGTTCAGGTTGCGGGGACCCCTGACGTACGTAATGATCTTTTTAAAGGAGCTAATATCTAAATGGCGAACGGAATAATACAGCGGGAATGCGGCATACCGTAACGTGGAAAAAAGATTTTTTTCCAGCACGTCGACGTCGTGGGTAAGGGATATATTGAAATTGGGAAGTTTTCGTTGCACACGCACGGAGGATCCCGCACTTCCGAGGGCCGCGTTCAACGATTCGCAAAATAAATTATAAAAATCATCGACGTGGGGCTCCCCCCGGGAATCGCCCGGATCACCAAGGTAATAGGGGTGCACCTTTTCCCCCGCAGATTCCCTCTCCCATTCCTCGACAGCCGACAGACTGCTGAACACCTCGTCAATAATATTAACTCCGAATGAGAGGGTGACCGCGCCGTCCTGGCCGTGATCGCATGTAACCAGAACGCCGCCCTTCGCGGGAGACGCGGCAAGCGGTTCCCCGTGTACCTCCCGGACTGAAAAACGGCAATAAAGGCGTCTTTCTTTCCGATCGCCCGGATCGACCAGGACCATTTCCGAGGGAACCTCACGTGGCCCGGTTCTCGCGAAAACAACCCTGAGCGTACACCCGGACACCGTGATGCGAGCCAGGTAAAAGTCGTTTTCCGGTTCATCAACAGTAACCTCGGTTTTAACATCACCAGCCGTGAAGTTAAGGAAGAAATTTTTAAAAACGTATACAACCCGGGTTATCATGGCGCCGTTACAACCGGTACAGGGTATAGATTTCGTTTTTAAAAAGCACGGGGAAATTGTATTTCTTTTTCGATGCCGTCAAGAAATAACCTGCGCCATACTGGCTCTTGATCAGCTGAATTCTCTCCGGAGGCAATGAATCATACAACTTTTTCAACTCTGAATCGGCGTTCCAGCGCGTGTTAATTTCCATCGGGGGAATACCCGTCAGATCCATCTCCTTGAGATTGATGCCCATCTGAATCTGGAAACGCTTGATTGCTTCCATTATGAATTGCTTGTTGTACGACGCGCCATTGATAATATTGACATCATAAAAAGCATCCCGCCTCGTGCCCTGCCACCAGTAGAAATAGATCGGAATGATAAAACGCGCATCAGGCGGAGTATTTTTTTTCACCCATTCGACCACGGGACGTTCATAATTATTAACAAATGAAGTAAATGAATCCTTCTCGTTGAATTTTTTCATAATACCTGCCATGAAACAGAGAAGGATGATAATGAAGCCGATTGCTTTAAACCGTTGATCATTCATTGTTTGAGTGCTCCCGATTGATCCTTCTGAAAAAGCCCCTGGAAAGAAATGAGTTCCCGTGACATGATGACCGTGGATGTAACAAGGATAATGGCCATGATGAGGACGAGTAAATAAGCCTGAATTTTTGCATCCCGGGCAGACCTTTTTTTGGAAACCCAGAGACCAATCGCGGTGATTATCGCATAAGCTGAGGCAGCGGGTAAGACGATAATTATTCCGCGGAAATATTCACAGGTTATAATATCCTTGATTTGCTTGTAAAATAGCTTATCTATAAAAAGCAGCATATTTTTTAATTGAAAAAACGTCAGCAGATTCCTTTCCGGACTGAACGGATTAAAAACGGAAAGATAAAATAAATACATGAACGCGGCCAGAATCAGTGCGATATTGACGGTCCACATGATGGCCGGCGCATCTTTTTGCGTAATGCACTGGTATATGAAATACAAAAAGCATATAAACGCAATTTCAAACAAGTAATAATGACAATAATATAAGGCCGCAGCTCTTCCCGCTCTTATATCACCGGCCATCACAGAAAAAAATAGAATGAACAAAAGGCATATGCTTATAGAAGAATAAAACCAGCCATCCTTTATTCTATAAAAAGCGGCTCCTGCTAGAACAATATAACACATCGTGCTTCCATAGGTCAAATAACGGAAAAACCAAAGATTATATACCGCGATTATTTTGAAGTAATATGAATTCAGAATCTCGAAAAAAACAAACAAAAGTATTGTGACAAGCAAGGACAGTATTTTAATAAATTTCCTTTTCCGTGCAGGTTCACTCGTATTGATGAATATGACCAGGAGTAATATCGTGGAGAAAAAAAGCGCAATGCCGATGTGAAACATCGGTATTGTATCAATAAATACCGTTTGCGGTTGGAGAAATCTCACATACCTCCATATCAGGTCCGCATCAAGCGCTTGTTTTACAGAGCCGTGTATGGTGAAAAATACAACCTTAAGCATGCTCAACGTTACGGGAAACGTAACCATGATAAATAGTGCGACGGATACCGCTAATTCCTTAACGGGCTTCCTTCTGATATCCAGGAGCATATAAAGAAAAAACAGGATTATGAATGCCAGCGGCAATATCGGATGGCACCCAAATGATAATCCCAGAAATAAAGACGACAATCTATACCTGTCATTCAGCCAGTATAAAATTCCCAGCATGAGGAATGAAAAAGAAAGCGCATCCGGGTTTGAGTTGTCGATGATCCATACAGTGGAGTAATGAATTCCAAAGAACAATCCCGTATATAGAAACAAGACCACAGACAGAAGGCCCGCGAGTTTGTTCTCAAATACCGTTATCGTGATTTTATAGATCGACCAGACAATCACCGTGAGACAAAAAAACGCAATGATAGCCTTGATATAATCGTTTGGAATCCCGAGAGTTTTATACAGGAAAGAGAACAGATAGAAAACCGGCAGATTGGCGCTTTTAAACGCTGCCGGCTGAGCAGACGCAGACTTCATATCGACATAATCAGATATGTCTGCCCCAGTCAGGTAAGCATTTGTATGAAAAATGGCGCTAAAGTGAAAAATAATAATGATGAAAAGAATTATTTCGTATCTGTACTTTCGTACCTTCTCAAACAGGTAACCCAATATCGTTGTCATGACATGCATCATCCTATTTTGCGTAACTTCATTACAGTCATATTCGTTAACTTTTATGTTGACTTAAGAAATCGCGGCGACCCAAGTTATCATTGCATGCGGAATGCAAAGATAAAGAACTCAGCGCTGTATTTGATAAAAAACTACTTGAAATATTGCAAATCAATCCAGTATTATAAAAAATATTGTTCGCATTTAGGAATTTAGTTTTATTTTATGCAAGATATTTTTATAAAAAAGTGTAATATATTGGAAATTAATTATTGCAAGGATACAATGTATAACTTAAAAATGTGAAATTACTGTATTCATAATTTCATATTTTTTTTGGTTTCAGGCCGATATCATCGAAGAAATGAATATTGTGTGCCAGACACGAGCACAATTATATCTTGCGCATGCAATAACTTTTAATGATTATCAGGCATTAATGAGGTTATTCAATGCTGAACTTTGCCCTTGTTGGATGTGGGAGAATATCCCTCAGACACGCTGAGCTCCTGGGAACCGGCCAGATAAGCGGCGCGCGCCTCGTCTCCGCATGCGATATTATAGAACGTAGAGCGGCCGCTCTCGGGGAAAAGTACCATGTCCCCCATTACACGGACATGGACGAGATGATGGAAAAGGAGTCCATCGATGTCGTTTCGATCCTGACCCCCAGCGGAATGCACGCCGAGCACGGGATACACCTTGCCCGGTACAGGAAACATATCGTGGTGGAAAAACCCCTGGCCCTCACCCTGGACGAGGCGGACAAGTTCATCATGGCCTGCGACAGCAATAGGGTCAAACTATTCGTCATCAAGCAAAACCGTTTCAACCTTCCCGTGCAGAAACTGAAGGAATCCCTGGCCGCGGGTAGATTCGGCAAACTCACTCTCGGCACGGTGAGGGTCCGCTGGTGCCGCACCCAGGAATACTACGACCAGGCCTCATGGCGCGGCACATGGAAATACGACGGCGGCGTATTGACCAACCAGGCAAGCCACCATGTCGACCTTCTCGAGTGGATGATGGGTGATGTGGAAAGCGTGTTCGCCAAAAGCGCCACCGCGCTCGTCAATATTGAATCCGAGGACACGGCAGTGGTGTTGTTGAAATTCACCAGTGGCGCTCTTGGAATCATTGAGGCGACCACTGCGACCCGGCCCAAGGACCTCGAGGGGTCGATTTCAATACTCGGGGAAAGAGGCACGGTTGAAATCGGTGGCTTCGCGGTAAATGAGATAAAAGTCTGGAATTTCGTCGACTTGAACGATGAAGACGCCGAGATCATCCAGAAATATTCGATCAACCCGCCAAACGTATACGGCTTCGGGCACAAAGCCTATTACGAACACGTGGTGGATTCGATCTGCAAAAACACGAAGCAGCTTGTGGACGGCCTCGAGGGCAGGAAAAGCCTCGAGCTCATATCCGCGATATACGAGTCCATAGAGACCGGGAAAGAAGTGATTCTCAGGTTCAAGCCGAAGATGTGCAGGCTGGGGCTTAAATGATCGCGGCCACTTCCATCGTTTATCCCGGTGTGAAACTGGGCATCAACGTCACCATTGAAGATTTCTGCATAATCGGCGCACACTTCCGCGGCTTCGCGAACGAGGAAACCGTGATCGGGGATAATGCGCTGATACGGTCACACACGGTCATTTACGCGGGCAACAGGATCGGAAACGATTTCCAGACCGGCAACAAGGCGAACATACGCGAACTGAATACAATCGGTAATAACGTAAGCATCGGGACGATGTCCGTCATCGAACACCACGTACAGATCGAGGACAACGTCAGGATACACGGCCAGGTGTTCGTACCGGAGTATTCTGTCCTCCAGAAAGACTGCTGGTTGGGCCCCCATGTCACCGTGACGAATGCCCGGTATCCGAAATCGCCGAACGCAAAAAGAGAACTCCACGGCGCGACCATCGGCAGGAATGCGAAAATCGGGGCGCAGGTCACGATTTTGCCGGGGATCATGATTGGCGACAACGCGCTTGTCGGCGCGGGGAGCGTGGTCGTACACGATGTGCCCGAAAACACGATTGTCGCAGGCAATCCCGCGCGCTTTCTCCGAAATAATTTTTATTAATCCAGGACGGGACGGTCCACCTCATGACAGATTATCATTGCACCGCCAGGTGAATCAGCCGTGATTAAATTCCTCGATCTGAAAGATCAGTATTACCGGATAAAGGGCGAAATAGACTCGGCGATTCACGACGTCATCGAATCAAGCGCCTTTATCGGCGGGAAGTTCGTTAAGGATTTCGAGGCCGCTTTCGCAGGCCTCCAGGGGTGCCGCCACTGCATCGGGGTCGCGAACGGCACGGACGCAATCGAGATCGCCATCGAGGCCATGGGCCTTCCCCGGGGAAGCGAGATCATCGTTCCGGCAAACTCCTTTATTGCGACGTCCGAGGCGGTGACAAGAAGCGGGCACCGTGTCGTGTTCTGCGACTGTGGCCCGGGAAATTATACCATTTCCGTCAGCGACCTTGCGCAAAAAATTACCCCGCGGACCTCGGCCGTGATACCCGTCCATTTATACGGCCACCCGGCCGATATGGACGAAATCATACGGATCGCCCGCTCGAATAACATGAAAGTTATCGAGGACTCCGCGCAGGCGCACTGCGCAGAGTACCGGTCCAGGCGCGTCGGGTCCATCGGGGATATGGGGATCTTCAGCTTTTACCCGGGCAAAAACCTCGGGGCATACGGCGACGGCGGGGCCATCGTAACCGGCAACGACGCGCTTGCGGCGAAATGCCGCATGATCGCGAACCACGGGAGGATCGAAAAGTATAACCACGAGTTCGAGGGGAGAAACTCGCGCCTCGATGGGATCCAGGCCGCGGTCCTAAACGTCAAGATGCGCCATCTCGAGGAATGGACGGAAAAAAGGATCGCGCTCGCCGCCCGGTACCACACCAATCTCCGCGACTGCACGGAAATCGTGCTGCCGCGATGCGAGTCATGGGCGCGTCACGTGTACCACCTGTATGTCATACGGACCCGGTGCCGCGACGAACTGGCCCAGTCCCTGAAAAACGGCGGCATCGAAACAGGGATCCACTACCCGATCGCGCTCCCCCGGCTCAAGGCGTATCAATACCTCAAGACCCCGATTTCGGAAATGAATGCGATCGCTTATGACCGGGAGATTCTCAGCCTTCCCATGGGCGACCATCTTTCCATGAACGATATTGATGAAATCTCCGGCCGCATATTGGATTTTTTCAATAATGCGGCGACTACATCGAAAGACCGATATTAGAACAACTCCTGCCAATGCGGATCCAGAGGTCATTCCCCGCTATCGATGTTCTTGATCGCGTCGAGTGTCAGGTGGTACTTGTTGTAATAAATGAAGCCAAGCGTGGCATTCACTGCAAGGCTGCAGAACCATGTCACCCAGGCATAACTCATGCCGACCGAGGAAGACACATCATAGAATTTAACCAGGCAGAGCTGCACCGCGTAATGGTAGGTACCCACAAACCCGGGAGCCGCGGGGATCATGACCGCAATGATGATAAAGCCGAGCAAAATGAAGCTAAACAGGAATTCCTTGCCTATGCCGAAGCCGAGAAGGCATAAGTAATTACTGAGGTTTACTAAATTCCATTCGATGACGGTTATCAGTATTGCAGCCAGGAGATTTTTCATGTTCCCGAATACGCCGAGCCCTTGTATGAACAACCGTGCTAAGGAATCCACCCTGCCGGAGAATTTTTCCGGGAACGGGCGCATGGCCGTGCGAACGACCGCGAGGACCCTATCCGGGAAAAAATGCATTAACAGCAGTGCTCCCAGTGCCCCGGTGAATATGATACAGACGGTGACGATTGCTTTCGTCACATAAGAATCCGTGCCTCCCGGCACCATGGCCATCCGGCCGCCTGCAACAAGCCATAGGACAAGAACGAAAAGCATGATGGTGAAAATCCCATCGAATACGCGTTCGATGACGACAGTTGAAAAGGAAGCCATCTTGCTGATGTTGTACTTCCGGCCGATGAGATAGGCCCGTATCACGTCACCGATCCGGGCCGGGAGAACGTTCAGCAGCAGGTTCGATATCATGATAATCTCGAACAGGCTTCGGACCGGGATGCGTTTTATATGTACGAGCATATACCTCCATCGGATCGCCCGGAAATAGTTGGCAGCGAATATGGCGAGACACACCGGGATGATATAGAAATAATTCATAGCCTGGAACGATTGTTTCACCTCGACCCAGCGGACATCCTTTAGCGACAGCCAGAGAAAGACAATGCTGATGGTAAAACCGATAATGGCTTTAATGATTTTCAATAGTAATGACTCCTCCGGTCGATGCATTCAAATGCACGGCGTGGCGGCTGTCGCCCCGGCCATCACCATGGCCGGATCACGTTCATAACGTGAGCCGTGTCGGGCAGAGACATGACTCCAGGCTGGTGCGTGTACGCCTGCGCCTCTTTCGGATCGTACAAAATTATTTGTAAATGGACCAATCATGTTTGTCAATGATTAATAGAAACCTTTACGATTGTTTCATTCACTCGGATCGCCGTGCTTTCTCGCCGGCAAATTAATATTGATATGAATTATACAAGTCCTGCCCTAGGTGGCCTATTAATAACCACAAGATAAAGAACATTTGACGCAAGCGGTTTTTCGATAAATACATGCTTTCCATTTTCCAGAGCGCTTTTCGCTAGTTCGTAATGCGGATACAGCGGAGACACGATTGCCGCAGCGTTAATTTCCTTCGAGCAAATAATGGCTCTGTAATCCTGCGTGGTCCTCAGTATCCATAGCCGATTATTCCTAGATTGATCAATTTATTTACTCCAAAATGTCAATAATATATAATTATGCTTGCTATATAAATTATACTATCAGAAATATCTACGATAAACGTGGGGAAACAATCATGGAAAGAGATACCATAATGTATAATTTATTCCGTATATTATTTTTTATCTATCTCGTGATCCTTGGATTTTCATCTCTGCTAATGATAATGGGATATGATCAACTGAATTTTCATTATATAAGTTTTCAAATGACGGAATGGGGAAAACTCCCCTACCGGGATGTATATGATATCCAATACTATGGCATTTATCTCTATCATTTCCTGATACAAAAATTATTCGGATACAGCGATCTTGGATTTAGGATTTTTGATTTACTTAATTTTATTTTTGCATGTTTGTCCCTGTACTTTTTTCTAAGAAAACTTGTGGACTATATTGATCCAACGCGTATATACTTAATTCTTATATTATTTACCGCCAGTTATTATGGACTCGGGTGGTGGTGGACAGGCCAAAGAGAAATATTCCAACTCCCCTATGTATTATGGTCATTCTATTTTTATAAAAAAGCTTCGGATGACGGGAAATGGTACAATCCGCTCATAAGCGGGCTCCTCTCCGGATTTGCTTTTTTTATAAAGCCATTTGTCGGATTATATCTGCCGCTGTTTGTTATTATTCATTTTATATTTAATTATCCCTATCCAAATCCTTTTCAAAGAAGAATAAAAATCGCCGTTTTATCCGGCATTGGTTTTCTAATTATGGTGGTCTCGTTTACTCTATATTTACAATTGCAGGGCATATTAAGCAGCTTTCTTAATGATTCATTAAAATTGGCCGTAGAATTTAAAAAAATTGGTTTTCCATTTCTGACCAATTTATATTTTGCTATTTTTCGGTTTGATTTCGACATAAATATTTTTTATATTCTAATTTATAAAATATTTTATGCCATCCCTATTATTATTTCGATCATCTATATTTTGATTAAATTCTTCTTAAAAGAAATCAGGCCAAATTTTCCTATAATATTCTTATTTTTAATCAGTCTTTTGCTGATTATTATTCAAAAAAATGGAAATGTAGTAAACCACCACATCCCTCTCGTTTGTTTTAAGTCTATAATAACTGTGCTGTTTTTCTATGATTGTTTTGAATTAATTATTAATTTCCTGCTAAAAAAAGGACATATCAATGCAAGCATGAAAAATGTGTTATTGAAGGGTATTTTATTGAATACTGTTATTTTTTTAAGTGTACCCTCATTTTTATTTGGCTTTGATGAATACACAAGAAAATATATAACCGGAAAGATATCGTTAAGACAACTGCAATCAATAAAGTATCCTCTACAAGAGGAAGAAGATATGATTGTCCAATATATAAATAACCGAAGTCATATTGATCGTAATAAGGATGAAATTTTGAATTTCAATTTTTCACTGTATATACCGTATCATTCAAGAGTCAAAACATTTTCAAAATTCATTAATAATGGATTTTTTTATATGATTCCTGACGACTCGGAATTTTACAAGAGACTCGTTACAGAATTCCTGCATGGAATCAACAAAAAGAATCCGGCAATAATTATTGCCCATAAGAATGATGCAGCGTGGGCTAAAAAAACGTGTTTTAACAAATGGACCACGTCTTATAATGAATTATTAAAATTAGGAAACATGAAGAATCTCATTCAACTTCGTTATAAAAAAGCAATAGAAACAGAATCATTAGTGGTTTTCCAGTTAATAAAATGAGTGCTGGAAGTAGAGTAGTGAAAATATAATCATTTGATAGCTGACGGGGGTTCTTCATAATAAGAATATCATATTCATCATTTAGCCGGCAAAAACCATAAATTGGAATCTTGGAATTTAAGCCATTTAAAAAATACAATGCATTTTTAAATAAATGAAATTTTTACAACAAGCCTATTATTTTATGTGAAAAATTAATAAAGGAGCATTCATAAAATGAAAACTCTAATTAATTCAATTCGTTCAAGTACGATCCCCCGTTATGTCTATGTAGTTTCCGCTTTCATTGTTACGTTTATATTCTTTTTTTTATTCGATCATGCTTTGAATGGCTGGTTTTTTCAAGACGATATCAGACACTTGCTTGTTTATAAAAAGTCATTGCAACTGCAGGAAATATTTACCCTGGTTTTTGGTGGTCGTTTTATCGGACATAATGTTTATTGGAATACCATGTATAATTTAGCCGGATTTAACGCCGCCATATACTTCATGGCAAATTTATTGATCATAATAGGCAATTCTTTGTTACTATACAACTTCGTGATCTCATTTATTAAGGATAAGGAGATCGCGATACTTTCAGGCATTATATATTTCATTATGATACCGACGCTACATAACGCCACATGGATTTGCAATGCGGGGCATTTACTAAACCATTCTTTCATTTTTGCTTTCGGCTATTATTATTTTTTTAATGATCGTTTTCTAAATCTATCAATAAAAGATATCGTAATGCTCTCTCTCCTTTTTTTGGGTTCATTATGGACTGCACAATATGGAGCCTTTTTCATCCCTTCTCTCATTTTTTTTCATATTCTTAATTATAAGAAAACACCCGTAAAATTAAAAAATATAATTCTATTATTTCTGTATCTAATAATCTTATTGATATATTTGATGATCATAAAAAAGAAATTAACTGAAATAATTGGAGAGGATTATGCGACGATAAATATATCAATAAGCAGTTTTATTAATACATTAGTTTTGTACAGTAAATATGCGTTTAAGAATATATTCATACTTTTGTTTATTGTAATTATTTTATTGGCAGTTGGCATTGCCACGAAGAATAATTACATTTTATTTTTGCTTCTTGCTGCGGGATTCTGTTATATGCCGCTGGCTTTTAATGAATCCAAACAGTCTCTGAATTATCTCTCTGTACCATTCTTATTATTAAATATCGGGGTAATAATTACAATAAAGAACCACGTTAAAATTCCCTCATTGCTGCTTTTAATATTATTATTTAATATAGTCATCGATATTCCGACATTGAAAGATCGCGCCGATAACCCGATGGGATCAAGTATAAAACAATTTGTGTACACCATGAAATCGGCAATCTGGCAGTACGATCTCCATAACTATAAAAAAATATATTTTATACCGCTTAAAAAGCATGAGAATCCGACGAAAACAGCCGTTTATGATATTCCAATATTTTGGCATCAAATAGGGGGGATATATGATGGAGAGTTCGAGAAAAAAGTCCTTCCTCAATTAATAGATCCATCATTTGAATATATTGTGAAAAATACCGATGACCCAATTCCCCCAGGATATCCAGTTGTTGTAGTTGATAATTTTTTATTTAAAAAGGACGAAGGGATAAAAAAAATCATTATTCCTCGGGATAAATAATGCAATTACTCTCTGTTTGGTTTCAATATTATGATATTGACAAAATGCGCTTTTTTTCTGCTACTGGCTTTAAATTTAAAATAGACTCGAATACTATATTTTTATCAACCTCGCTTCGTTGGTTTTGCCTATATCCGAAAAGGTGGTTGATGTCGCAATAATTTCAATTATTTACTATATTGGAATGATTCTTCACAATGATTCATAAAAAATACGCGATTATACTGGGAACGAGACCTGAGATCATTAAATTATATTCATTGATAAAAACTTTCCAAAATAATAGGGAAGATTTTATCATCATCCATACCAACCAGCATTATTCGGAAGACATGGACAGAATTTTTTTTAATGAATTGGATATCCCTTCTCCCGCTTATAACTTGCATGTCGGATCCGGCACTCATGGCAGACAAACGGGATTAATGCTGGAAAGGATTGAAAAGGTATTACATAAGGAAAGACCATATTGCGTTTTTGTTCAAGGGGACACTAATACAGTACTTGCGGGGTCTCTTGTTGCATCAAAAATGCAAATCAAGGTTGCCCATGTCGAGGCGGGATTGCGAAGCTATGATCGGCAGATGCCGGAAGAAATCAATAGGATCATGGCAGACCATGTTTCTGATTTTCTTTTTCCGCCCACAGTTAAACAGAAAAAGATACTCTTGTCTGAAAATATTAGTAAAGAAAAAATACATGTCGTTGGAAATACCATTGTGGATGCAGTGTATTTAATTAAAGAAATTGCACAAAAAAAATCGACAATATTGAACAAACTTGGACTGACTCGCTCCAATTATATCCTTGTTACCGCTCATCGGCAAGAAAATGTGGATTATGAAGATAAGCTCGAGAATATAATTAAAGGATTAGAATTAGTATGCAAAAAATTTAACATGAAGGTAATTTATCCGATCCATCCAAGGGCGATGAAAATGTTAAAGTCATTTAAAATACGAGTCAATGAAAGCATCATATTAATTGACCCTATCGGATATCTCGATATGCTCAATATGCTCCAAAACTGCCGATTATTATTGACCGATTCGGGCGGGTTACAGGAAGAGTCATGCATCCTTAATATCCCGTGCATCACTCTAAGAGAAAACACCGAAAGGCCGGAAACGTTGTCTGTAAAGAGTAATATGCTGGCGGGAACTGACCCCAAGAGAATTCTGGAATGCGCCATAGCGATGGATAACAATAAGAAAAAATGGGAAAATCCATTTGGGAATGGAAAGACAGCCGAGAAAATTCACTCTATAATAAGTAAAGCGTAAATAAATAATACTACCACCATGAAAGAATAACATTATGAAAGTATCTATCATTGTCCCATGCTTTAATGAAGAAGAAAATGTCCAAACATTTCGAGAAGAACTGTTGCCATACATTAAAAACTATGATTTTGAATTAATTTTAGTGGATGATCATAGTTTGGATGATACGTATCGGGAGCTCCTGAAACTTAAAAGGAAAAATGTAGTTGTACTAAGACATAAGAAAAACATGGGTATGGGCGGAGCTGTTAAGACGGGAATAAATGCCGCAACAGGAGACGTATTGATAACCATAGACGCTGATTTGACATTTCATCCTCGTTTTATAAAAGACTTAATCGATAAATACAAGGAAACAAACGCTGATTGCGTCATTGGATCACATGTGCTGGGGAAATTATCTGAGGATATTCCATTGTATAGGTCAATAATCTCCAAAATATCTAATCGGGTTTATGCATTATTATTGGGAAAAAAGATTTCGGCAATAACCCCTATTTTTCGTTTATATAAAAAAAATGTATTAAAAAACATCGAAATCAAATCTAATGACTTCAATATCAACGCCGAAATTTTGTTTAAATTGATACAAAATAAGAAATCAATCGCTGAAGTTCCCGTAACGTTAGGGGTCAGAAGGTTTGGTTATTCCAAGTTAAACTATAAAAAAGAAATTATTAATCATGCTCAACTAGCTTTAAAAATATTACTTTGGAGGGTGGAAAGCCTTATTCGTTTTACCATTTCCTCAGGATTAGGAGTATTGGTCAATATATCATTGACGTATATTCTCACTGAATTTGTATTCGGAAGGAATCAATATCTTTTTGCTTATATAATTGGTCTAGGTGTCGGTATTTTAACACAATTCATCATGCATGTGATTTTTACATTTAAGACAAAGGATTACGTTGTTAAAAAATTCCTATTATTTTACATCTATTCAATATTGATGACAATTTTTCAGGTGTTCGTGGTAAAAAACATAACAAACATTGTGGGTGTCGATTATTACATGCCGGTTATCATCGGCACAATTGGCGTTTTCTATGCGGTAAGTTATTTTGTTAATAAATTATACATTTTCAAAAATTAATTACATGTCAGCAAGTATCTTTCTATATCTCAATTTTTAATAAACTTCAGATGGTTAGAATTTCATGGTTATGTCTCTTATATGGAGAAATTCAATTGACATTAACAGAATAATAACATTAATCTTTTTACCCACATTTAAGTTTTATTTCTCAATTCAATAACTCATGATTGATGACTGATAAACAAGCAGCAAGGAATATAATAATTCATGAATCAGGCAGACGCATTACGCGCGCAGATCATGCGAAATCACCACCAGGCCCAGCTGATGAAAAACGTGTTTTTCATCATAAAAGAAAACTGGTCCGACGGCATCTATCTCTTGAAAAAATTCGGCCTTAAACGCTGGTATAACTTCTGGTACACGAAATTATTTATAGTCGATGAGGGGGGAGAGTTCGACCTGGCGTCGCCCCTCTACCATAGATTCCCCAACATCCTGAAAAGCCCCCGCAAAATAGAAGTCGAGAATACGACCGTATGCAATAAAAAATGCATCTTCTGCTGCCACAACCATCCGGCCCAGCAGATTAAACAGCAGCAGATGTCATTTGAAAACTTCAAGAAGATCATCGACGACTTGCCCAGCCTGAGATGGGTGAACATTGCGGGGATCGGCTCGAATTTTCTGCATAAAGACTTCGTTAAAATGCTGGAATACCTCAGCGCAAAAAAATTAAACGTCAATTTCGTCGATGAATTCGACTTTTTCACTGAGGAGCACTCGCGGAAGGTCATCGAACTCGGCGTAAACAGCCTGTACATTTCCTTTGACGGCGCGACAAAAAAAACCTATGAAAAGATAAAAGTCAATTGTAATTATGACAAAGCCTTGAAGAACATCAGGAGCCTTCTCCGGCTAAAGGAAGAGGTGGATTCACCCTTCCCGGTTCTCCACTTCCGCTTTATCGTGAACAAGCTGAATTACAAGGAAATGCCCGATTATATCGAATTGATACACAGCCTGCCCAACAGGGGCACCAGGGCGCGGGTCGAGTTCATCGGCTTGATCGTGTTCCCCGGAATAGAAAAATATTATATCGCCATGGAAGAGGTGCCGGAAGAGATCGTTATTCGGACGTATGAAAATGCGTTGAAATATAATATAAATCTCTATTTCTCCCACGCTTCGATCCGGTTGTCATCAATGACCAATTGCGTGCGATGGACGGAGCCGTTTGTCCTGGTTTCAGGGGAGATCATCCAGTGCTGCGCCGTGCTCATGCAGACCAATAGGGAATTCCTGAGAAGGGAGAGCTTTGGCAATGTTTTCGAGAAGAGTTTCGGGGAGATTTGGAATTCCAAGAAATACAAGGAATTCAGAAAACAGATCGTCACGCCCGACGCCAAGGTTCCGCAGATATGCTTTGACTGCTGTGCCTATGATACGAAGGAAAGAGCTTCGAAATTCGGAATCAACGAATAGATCCTCAATAGCGTCGAAGATCCGTGAGTTCATCGGATATGTTGCAATTATAAATATAATTATGTGCGTTTACAACCGATGCGTGTATTGATACTCTACCCCAGATTCTACGTTTACGGCGGCGGCGAGATACTGATCGTCAGGCTCTGTAATTATCTTTCAAAGCAGGGGGTGCGGAATTCAATATTGACCACCGAGATGCTTCCTGAGGTTCGGGCCGATCTCATCAATACGGAAGTATTAATAGAGAAGGTTGATTCCGCCGGCGGAAACAATGTACGGGCGCAGTATAAAATGCAAATGAAAGCTCTCGAGAAGGGTTTGGTGAAGCATCAAAACGATTTTGACGTTGTAAACCCGCACAATTTTCCTTCCGAGATTGCAGCCGCGGCGGCGATAAAACCCGTGGTGTGGATGTGCAACGAGCCCGAATTGTATTTGATAAAAAATCATCCGAATTTCAAGACTTCATTTTCATTGAATCGGCTTTACTTTAGTATTCTTTTTTATATCGAGAGATTCCTTGTGGCGAGACGCATCAAGCATGTTGTCGTTTCCGATGAATTAAACGCAAAAAGATTTCGCGCGATTTACGGCTTTCATCCGCATGTCGTCAATTATGGAATTGATTATGATTTTTTTTCAGCCCGCGGCGATCCGCAGCTGCCTCAAAAGAACGAATTCCCGGGAAAGTTCGTCATTCTTCACGTCGGCATGATCACGCCGTATAAAAACCAGCTCGAAAGCCTGAGGGCGCTGAATGCGATCAAGGAAAAGATACCGGAGGCCGCCCTGGTTTTCGCCGGGGGAGGGTTCGATGAAGTCTACAAAAAGCCGATTGAGAATTATATTCATGAAAACGGCTTATCCGGCCGGGTTATCTTCAAGGGACATATGAAGAGAGACGAATTGCGCTCGCTCTATTACCGGGCCGACGTCATGATCCATCCCATCAGACCGCAGGGGGGCTGGCTGAGCCCGTTCGAGATGCTGTGCGCTGGAAAACCGATCATCGTTTCAAAGGAGATGACCGCGTCGTATATCATCGAAAGGGAGCGGATCGGCGTCGTGACCGATGATTACGCCGGAGCGATTTTTGACGCGTATATGAATAAAGACAAATACGCCCGCATGGCCGCCCGGGGGAAAGAGTACGTAAGAGATCATCTATCATGGGATTCCTACGGCGAAAAAATGCTGCGGGTTTATACTACAGCCGTACAATCGTGACATTGTCGACTCATTATGAAAAAAATTAAGTTAAATGAACTGCAGAGATTCCTGAAAAACTTTTTTTTCAAAATCCTTTCCCTGTTGATCGCCACGCTGTTCAATATCCTTCTCATCCGCCATTATTCGGAGGTGCTCCTGGTTGACGGTTTCGGCAGGTATAATTTTCTGATCACCTACACCACGTATTTTCATTTGATAATAACGCTGGGCCTCGACGTCGTTGCGGTCAGGGAGATTTCCATCGACGCGGATAAGATGAAGGTGATTCTGGGGGCGATGATCCCGCTCCGGTTTATTCTTGCCGCGGTCGCCTTCCTCGGCATGATGTTGCCGATGATCTTTTCATCGCAGTTGCGGGACTATGGATTGCTGCTTGTGGTGTTCGGCAGCTCGATCGTATTTATTCCCCTCTCATGCCAGTACGTTTTTGATGCCTACAAGCGGCTCGAGTATCCTTCCCTGATATCCGTTATAACGCCTATCATCATATACGCGTGCGCAAAAATTTTCGTGAACCATCCGGATGATATTTTCGCAGCCGGACTGATAAATACCGGATCGATCGCGTTTATTGTTTTCATGCAGGCCGGTTTTGTCGTCAAATTGTATGGAGGGTTTTCATTTGTCCTTGATCCGCATATATGGAAACGATTGTTGAAGAGCGGCATTATCATAGGATTTATTCAGATTACCGGAACAATGCTCCACTATTTCAATATAATCCTGATCGAGTTTTTATTGGATAACACTGCGGTGGGGCTGTTCAGCGCGGCGTATCGGGCGATGTTCATGATAATCATGCTCATGGGAATTTTTCATAACCTCATGAACCCGATTCTCTTTGGAAACTATAAAAAAAGCTTTGCGGATTTCAGAAATTATTTTAACAAGTACCTAAAATTCATGATTTTTTTCAGTTATGGAGTGACTGTTATTTTTATTATTTTAGCTGAATATTATTTGAATATCTTTTATGATTTAACAAAATATCACGATAGTTTATTATGCTTTCGAATTCTCATGCTCTCACTCCTTTTTATGACAATTAATTCGCCCCTTCACAGCGGCATGCTCGCCGCCCACAGGGAAAAGACATTGTTATCAATTATCATTTTTCAATTTGTTGTTAATGTTATCGGGAATGTGATATTGATACCCCGATATGGAATAATAGGATCTTCGGTTGCAACGGTTCTTACGGAAGCGATCGGCCTGCCGTTTTATATTTACTATTTTAACAAAATCATGCCGGTGCGGATAGTGAAAAATTCCATCATAGCGATTTTATCGGCAATACCCATGGGGCTGTTTCTTTTTTTTACGCCCATTCATTATATGCTGCGCGGGATAATTGGGACGGGAATAATGATATTGTTTGCGGTGATTCTTCGAGGATACACAATTGACGAAATATTAAATATTAAGAACTCACTGTTTTCAGTTGCAAAAAGACGATAGGAACGTGTTTATATTTTCATTGCAGGCGAAGCCATGCGAATAGCCATTGAGGCCTTTTCATTATCATCGGAGCAATTGACCGGCGTGGGCAACGTCACGCTGAATTACCTGCGGGAGCTTAAGAAAATAGACCGGGATAACCGCTATTATATTTACACCATCGACGAACTGCGGCATGTTTCATTGTCGAAGGGACGGTGGGTCCATGTCCGGTACGATCCCTGGATCAAACGGAAAAAATACGCCGTAGCCGCATCTTGGGAAAGGTTTAAGGAGGCCCGAGAAAAGAAGGCGGTCGCAATCCTTGCCATGATTTCCCTGCGTCTTTTGAAGATGGCTTTTGAAATTGCCGACACAATATATCTTCATGCCTGGATGGCCGCATCGTTGCGGAAAAACAAGATTGACGCATATCTGGGGATATTCGCGGATTTTTTCCCGTTTATTTTTTTCCCCCGCCTGCGAAAAATTTGGCTGGTGCATGACATTGTATGGAAATTATACCCCAAAACGACAAAGAAAAAAAGCCTGCTTGGCGGCCTGCTAATCGTCCGAAACATGAAAAAGGCTGACCTGCTGATCTCGGTGTCCGAGAGCACGAAAAAAGGAATACGTGAATTCCTCGGCATCGCAACAGACATCGTCACCCTCCATAACGCGGCCGACCGCTCCCTCTTCTTCCCGGCTGACAGCGCCTCGGTCAGTCGGGTGAAAAGGAAATTCGGCATCAAGCAAAAATATCTCCTCTCCGTGTGCACCCTGGAGCCCCGTAAGAACCTGGGGGCGCTCCTGCGAGCCTACGAAGAGATGACCGGTAGGGAGCGGTACCAGCTTGTGCTCACGGGCATGAGCGGGTGGAAAAACACCGGCCTGTTCGATCGCCTCGAGCGTCATCCCGGCCGGGAAAACATCATCATCACCGGATACATACCCGATAAAGACCTCGCTCCTCTCTACACGGGGGCGGAGCTGTTCGTCTATCCCGCGCTGTACGAAGGGTTCGGCCTGCCGGTGCTCGAGGCGATGCAGTGCGGCTGCCCGGTCGTCTCGTCGAACACTTCTTCCATCCCGGAGGTTGCGGGCGACGCTGCCGTGCTGGTGGATCCAAGCGACATCGGCGCCCTGGCTCAAGCCATGGAAACCGTGCTCTCCGACAGAAGGCTCCGCCGCGCCATGGTTAAAAAAGGGCTTGCCCGCGCAGAGCTTTTTTCTTGGGAGCGGTCGGCCCGGCGTCTTCTTGCGTTGTTCGAGCCTGCCGGGAATAATCAGGCTTCAGTGAGCCGCACCCCCGGTGATTCGGGCCCGGCCCATTGTTCCGAAATTGTATTACGGTAATGATGCGGATCATGCCGATACTGGTAGCGATGCGGGATGCCGATATGCGGAGGCGGATGTTCCGTCGAGTATGGCCGCTAACAACAGGCACGCGGGAGGTTCTCATGAGCAAGCTAGTCAAATACTACGGCGTTACCGTGAAAAAGGGCGAGCATGTTTTTCGCGAAGGCGAGCCTGCCGACGTGATGTACATGATCCACAAGGGGAGGGTGCAGATCAGCAAGGGAGTGGGGACTTTTGACGAGAAGATACGCGTCCTCGGCGAGGGTGAATTCATCGGCGAGATGGCGGTCATCAATTCCCTGCCGCGCTCGGCGAATGCGGTCGCGCTGGAAGATTGCGTTCTGATCAAAATGGATCGCGAGTCTTTTGACGAGACGGTCAGAAAAAATCATGAATTTTCAGTGAGCGTCATTCAGCTTTTGTCGGATCGGTTGCGCGAGACTGATGAGCTTTTAATGGTGTATGCAAAGCGTGAACGGATCCAGACGCTGTTCGCGGAAATCCTCTCGGACATGCTCAGATACGGCAAGAGGGACGGCTCCGGCGAGTGGCTGCTATTAAAGAAGGTTTCATTCCTGAAAAGGGCCAATGTGCGCCTTATGTGGGAGATGAAGAGCCTTCTCTCCGTATGCAATGAGCTTATCATCATGGATAGGGTAAGGGTGAAAAAGGATCAGCACGGCGCCGAGTGGTTCGCTGTACGCGCCGCGGAATAGCGGCATCGGTCTGCGCGTAGGGGCTCATTCAGAGTCCGGATATTTGCCGGGTATGGAGCGCAGGCTATCAAGGCTTTCGAAGAATATATCCACAATTTCAGGGTCGAATTTTTTCCCGGTCAATTTACGAATTTCATCAAGCACCGACTCCTCGTTCCACGCGTCTTTATAAACTCTCTTTGAGGACAGAGCATCGTACACGTCAGCCAGGGCGACTATTCTGCCGAAGATGGGTATCTCCTCGTTTTTGAGCGGGCGGGCTCTGCCGTTTGCATCCCTTTCGAGCGGAACCCCGGTATCAACATCAATATGGCCCGGATAACCGGTGCCGTCCCAGTTCTCATGGTGGGTGAGGGCCACAACCGCCGACATTTCGTCGAATTCCGACTGCCTGAGCTTGAACAGCCGTGCACCCTGAAAGGTGTGGCTCTTCATGATCTCGTATTCCTCGGGCGTGAAGCTCGCCGGCTTTTTCAGGATAAGGTCGGATATGGCGACCTTGCCCACATCGTGGAGCATCGCGGCCATTCTCAGAATATCCTTTTTCTGATCGATTTCATCGGGATTTATTTTTTTCCGCTGCGCCCACTTTTCATATATCTCCACTGCATAGGACGCCACGCGGTTTGCGTGAGCCCCGGTCTCCCGTGGATCCCGAAGCTCGGCCATGCCGATCATTCGCAGGATAAGGGCCCTGGTCATCTGCGCCCGCTGCACTATTATGCTGGCCATATTGGCGAAGTGAAGGGCGATTTTTTCGTCAGATGAATCGAAACAGCCGGCGAGGCATCCCTTCTCGCCCGGATATCTGCCGCTGTCGTCCGGGTTAAGGGAATTGATGATCTGCATGACGCCCAGGATCTCATTCCTGCTGTTCTTGAGCGGGATGGTGAGCATCGACTTGGTCGCATATCCGGTCGTCTTATCATTGGTATGATCAAAGCGATACGGCGCATGAGCGGGGATCCGGTATGCATCCGGGATATTGAGTATCTCGCCGGTGAGAGCCACATAACCGGAAATAGAGCCCTTATTTATCTTTGTTCGAAAAGATTTGTAAGGAAGCTTTTGCCCCGGCCCAAGCTTTTTCTGGAGCGATTCGGTCTGCACGTGGCTGAAGACCAGCTCATCTCCTTCTTTGATCTGGATTGATCCGGCGTCGGCGTTCAGGATCTTCCTGGCCCCGGTGATAATTTTATCAAGGAGTATGTCAAGATCCTGGATCGTGTTGAGCTCCGAGCTCAGGCGGAATATTTCGTCGAATTTGTTCGATTCGTCAGGCATCGGGGATTCCTTACAAATAATACGGTTAGTTGTATATTAATAAGCTTTATGGATTATTGCAATTACTTTTTGTCAAGGGCGCATCCCAAAACTTGGGTGCGGACAAGATTTAATTTATTGACTTATAAGGAAACATCCTAATTTGATTTTAAGATGTTCCCTTATAATAAAAAAAGCAGTTTTAGAGGTGCCCATAAACGAGCTGCAACAAAATTCAGGAATAATCCCCGACAGGAGCCAATCCATGAAATCATTAATTAAACGATATTTCAGATTCGCCGAGCTCAATACCGATTTCCGGCGGGAAACAATCGGCGGGCTTACAACATTTATCACCATGGCCTACATTATAATAGTAAATCCGAAAATCCTGGAGGTGGCAGGCATCCCCTTCGGCCCCTCAATGGTCGCCACCATTGTGTCAGCTTTCTTCGGCACCCTGCTCATGGGGGTGTATGCGAAGCGGCCTTTCGCGGTCGCGCCGTACATGGGGCAGAACGCCTTCATCGCCTTCACCGTGGTCAAGGTAATGGGATTTTCCTGGCAGACCGCGCTCGGCGCGATCTTTATTGGCGGGCTCGTGTTTACTGCTCTGACCCTGTTTAAGATACGCTCGTGGCTGGCCAATCTTATACCGCTCAACCTGAAAATATCGTTCGCGGTCGGAATCGGTCTCTTCCTCACGTTCATCGGGCTGAACCAGTCGGGGATCGTCACCATCGGCGTGCCGGGCGCACCGGTGAACATCGGTAAGCTGTCGCACCCCGCACCGCTCTTGGCCGTCGCCGGGGTGCTCCTCATCGCCTTTCTCATGATCAGGAAAATAAAGGGGTCGATGCTCATCGGCATCCTGGGCGTCACCGGCATCGCCCTGCTCATACAGCAACTCTGGCCGGGTATTGTGCCGGATGGAGACGCGCTCGTGCGGGTTCCGGACGCGGTGGTGGGCCTTCCGCCGAGCCTGGGACCGGTGTTTCTGAAGCTCGACGTTTTCGGCGCGCTCTCCTGGGGGTTCTTTTCCGTGGTGCTCACGGTTTTCGTGATGGATTTCGTGGATACCATGGGTACCCTGATCGGCCTGTCGTACCGTGCGAAGCTTCTGGACGCAAACGGCGAGCTCCCGGAGATCGAGAAACCGATGCTCTGCGACGCGCTCGCCATGACCGCGGCAGCTCTCTTCGGCACCACCACCACCGGCGCCTACATCGAGTCCGCGGCCGGCATCGAGGAGGGGGCGAAGACCGGGTTCGCTTCGGTGGTGACCGCACTACTCATGCTCTCCGCGCTCTTTTTCGCGCCCCTCTTTTCATCCATTCCGCCCTTCGCGTACGGGCCGGCCCTCATCATCGTGGGCATGCTGATGATTTCTCCGGTCGCCGACATCGATTTCAACGACCTGTCGGAGCTGATCCCGGCGTTCGTCACGATCACGCTCATGTGCTTTACGTACAACCTGGGGATCGGCATGACCGCGGGTTTCGTCTCCTACCCGGTCGTCAAACTCTTCGCGGGCAAGGTCAAAGAGGTGAATGCGGGGATGTGGATTTTGTTCGCCTTTTCAATGGCGTTTTTTATTTTTTATCCGTACTAAAAAGATACTGGGGTCAGAGTAAAATAATAGTATAATATATAGTATAAATGATAAATATTTCATTAGGAATATATAATTTTTTCAATTTATTCCCAGGAAATAATTGTATTGATCATAATATAGGTGGTATAGGTGAAGGTTTTCAATATTTTCACGGGTATTATCGACATGTTATAAAAAATTGTGGATTTTTAAATTTTTAATAAAGAATCTATTCTACTAAGCAAACAGAGTATCCGGAAATATTCTTTTTCTATACCTATCTTCATATACGAGAAATTTCTTAACACGCTCTTTGAAGGTATCTCCGAGTTTTAAAAAGTATTCATGCAGGGTTATTTTTACCGGAGATGGATATGTTTCATCCAGATAACATTTGAAGCTGCTATAAGGATAATCCCGTGGATCGGCAACATAATGGCTGCGTACCGGATTATATCCAATGTATAATAGTATATTGAAAAAAGTAGTTGGGGGATCAGGAGTTAATTCAACAATTGTATCGCCAAATCGTTCATTCCAGAATGGCCCCGATCTGTTCACCATACGGTTATATCTTCGGGCAAATTGTGATTTTATGAACTGCATAATTCGGGATATGTCTTCGCCATCCTTTAGAGTTTTTATAAAAAAATGGAAGTGATTGTCCATTATGGTATAGGTAATAAGTTCAAATCTATATTTTTCGATTGCCCTGTTTAATACCTTTAGCATCAATTCTTTCATCTTTGTTGACTTCATGAGCGGTTTTTTCTCAATACACCGCGAATGAGTATGATAAGTTACCTCCTGCATACGGATTCTCTGTTGTCGAGGCATGGCATTCCTTTTTTTGTTGCTGTTGCTTATTATATATACGTTTAACGATACTAATTTGATGAAAAAAAATGGGGTCAGAGTAAAAAAAGCAAGCAGCAGCAAGGTGCGCAAGGTGGGTCAGAGCAATCATAAGAAAAAAACATCTGCCTGCTCATTAAAGCACTAAAGCAAGGAAATTGCCAACTATCACTTTTTAATGTTCCTCTTTAGCTTCTTCCTCTTGCGCACAGAGTAACCGAAATACCCTATGGCCGGCCGACCCAGACCGAAATACTCACCGTGATTATAGCAGGCCAGGCCCGCCCTGTCCAGGCGGAGCTTTCCCTTTGCGTCGATGAGCCGCTCGTCCACGTTCACCGCAACGATCTTGGCTATGAACATATCGTGCGATCCCAGATGGAGCATCCTGCTCACCGCGCACTCGATGTTCACCGGGCTCTCCTGTATGAGGGGAGCGTTTACGACCGAGGCGGGCGCCGGCGTGAGCCCTGCAGCACTGAATTTGTCGATATCCCTGCCTGATTTCACGCCACAGAAATCAGCCGCGCGCACGAGCTGGCGCGTGACTAGGTTTATAACGAACTGCCTGCTCGCGACGATGAGCCCGTGCGAATAGCGCTCCGGCCGCACGGAAATTGAGACCATGGGAGGGTCAGAGCAAATGGTTCCGGTCCAGGCTATGGTTATTATATTCGGCTTTGCCTTGTCGCCGGCGCAGGTGACCATCACCACCGGTGCAGGGTTAAGAATCGTTGAAGGTTTCCATTGGAGTTTCGGCATCTGAATTCTCCGGTTTTTTATTTCTTGACTTTTGCAGGGATTGGATTAAGCATCATGAGCGCTTCAGGTTTTGATATTTTGTTGAATAGCTGTCTGTTTTGCAACAATATTATACAGGAGTCAAGCATATGGGATTTTCTGCATTATTAAAGAAAAGAAACGATTTGGGAAAATTATCCGGCCGAATGCTCGGCTTATTTCGTCTCCTTCTCGTCCTGCTCCCCCTCCTTGCGCTCATGCACTGTTTTCAGGTGAGCCAGGTGCTTGACTGGAAGGATGACGGATCAATGGACGTGCGCTGGGCTTTCCGCTTTTCCAAAGCCCTTGAGCAGGCCCAAAGCGACAAACAGCAGGACGCCAAGGGCGGCGAGAACCTGTCGTCCCAGGTTGAGAAGGCAAAAAAAGAGCTTCCCGCAAAGCTGAAAAGCCTGGTAAAAAATCTGAATCTTAAAAAAATCGATACCGAATTTGACTCAGGTATAGAGTTCTCCTTTCAGGTTGCGGATTATGCGAAATTCCCTTTCAATAAACTTGGCAAGGAAGATTTTCCCCTGATCCCGCACTATTTACCTGAAAAAAGACAGGTTGTTTTTTATTTTGAGCCGATGAAAAAGCCTGAAGATAAGAAAAAAGCTGAAACAGCCAAAGATGAGAAGAAAGGGAGGGCTGATAACAAAGAGGGTTCACCAGGATCAGGAACCGGCGGCGATCAGCCTGACTCCGGCGATCAGTTCGCGGCCATGGGGAAGCAGATCACGCAGCTTTTTCTTTCCTCGGTCCGCTACCAGATATTCCTGGGAAAGAAATTCAATCCTGAGAAGATATACATAAAAAAAGGGAAAGAGGAAAAGAATATCGAGATGCAGAGAATCTTTGATGCGGTAATGATCGATCTTCCCCTGTTCGCCATGTACGGTGAAAAAGAAGAACCGTTTCAGGTCGTTGTACAGATGAAATGAAGATTCTGTAAATGCAGTATCTGAATCCTTCTCCCCTGGATAAAAATCTCCTTATTTACCGCGGCTCTTCTGCCGATAACTAATGAGAGACGTTTTCATTTTAATCAGCCTGGTAAAACAATGAAAAAGCTCTTCCTGACCGTACTTGCCCTGTGCGTGTATCCGTATACCCCGGCATCCGCAGTTATCCTGAAATGGGACATACCGAAAAACGAACGGCTGGAGATCGTGCGCACCGCGTTGGTCAGGTTCCTCGTGAACGATAAGCTGCAGAAGATTTATGAGGAGCGCAATATTATCGACTTGACCTGTTATGGCAAGAAAGATCAGACCAGCAGCGTCAAGGGAACCTTTTCCGTGTACCGGAAGGGATCGCCGGATGAGGTCTTTCGTCTGGAGAAACAATATCCGTCCGATTTCGCCATTGATGAGCTGGGGCGCTATACCGTGCCCAAGGATCTCTACATACCCAATCTGCGCCATATACCCACGTTCCCTGGAAAAGAGATAGCGCAGGGAGACCGATGGACTGCCGACGCCGAGCTGATACTCAATACCTTTTCCATTCCTTTCAAGCTGATCTTTTCGGTGGAATACCGGCTTGCGGAGATACGGAAAAAGAACGGCGCGGATACCGCGACTATCACGTACAATTTTCTGATCAATATGAACCTGGCGGGCGGGAAATATCCGGCGGACTTCCCCCAGAAAATACTGGGCAAAGACGAGGGCACTATTTACTGGGATATTGAGAATAAGAGGCCGGTCAGCATGAACGAAAAGTACCGGATCATATTATACTTTTCCGCGGGCGGCGGCAAGATCGAAGCCACGGAGCACCAGATGTATTTCGACACCCGGATGAAGATGTATACGCCCTTGAGTCCCGAGCAGAAGGAACAGGCCAGAAAGGAGCTCAAGAAGGAGGTACCGGAGGGCGTGGACGTGGACACGGACAAGCGGGGGCTGGTGATCCGGCTCGGGGATGTGCTGTTCGATTTCGATTCGTCGGGTCTGAAGCCCGACAGCAGGCAGAAGCTGGACAAGATTATCGACATCTTAAAGAAGAAGTACCCGGACCGGGAGATTATTGTGGAAGGCCATACCGATAGCATCGGCGAGCCGGAATACAATGAGCGGCTTTCAAACAACCGGGCCCGCACCGTAGCGGAATATATGAAATCAAAATCAAAAACGGACAAGCTCTCCTACCGTGGTTTCGGAGCAGAACGCCCCTTGGCGGACAACGCCACCAAAGAGGGACGACAGAAGAACCGCAGGGTCGAAATCATCATCAAGCTGCAGTGATGATCGCAACGCCTCACATAGTGCTGAATATTTTTATATTGACAACTCTTAGCCGATTAGTGAAGAATTGATAGCGAAAAAGTACCTGAATCTTTAAACCCTGATCATTTCCCATTAAATCTTTTATTATGCACGGAGGTGCTTATGAGACGCCTTAGGCTTATTGCAGTGTCATTGTGCTTTATAAGTTTTTTCGCTTTTGACGCGCTCGCGCGCTCGATAAGCTTTGGAATTCCCCTTCCCCTTACCGGAACGAATGCAAAATTCGGCGAGATAGAAAAAAAATCGTATGAAATCGCCGAGAATGAAATAAACGCCAAAGGCGGGATCAAAGGCATGAAGGTGGTTCTTGAATTCGAGGATTCACAGGGCAAGCCTGAGATTTCCCGCTCTATTGTCGAGAGGTTGATTGACGTGAAAAAACAGCCGGTCATATTCGGCGAATACAGCTCCTCATCGTCAAAGGCCATAGCCGCGGTTGCTGAGGAAAGAAAGGTTCCCTACCTGGTGGTCACGGGCGCAACCGACGACATAACGCAGCAGAATTACAAATATGTATTCCGTATGAATCCGACGAATGCCTTTTATGCGACGGGATTCATGTCCTTTTTGGATAAGATTGTGAAGCCGAAATCAATAGCGATACTGTATGAAAGCTCGGATTTCGGCACTTCCGGCGCCGAGGATATGGTGAAACAGGCGCAAAAAGCAGGGATGAAGGTTCTGGTAAGAGAACAGTATGAAAAAGGCGCGGTTGACTTCAAACCGATATTATCCAAGGTCAAGGCCGCGAATCCCGACGTCATATACATGGTTTCTTATGTTATGGATGCTGCTCTCCTGATGAGGCAGATAAAAGAGCTCAGAATTGAATCGAAGCTCTACGCCGGCGGCGCTGCCGGCTTTGCGATTCCCGAATTTATAGACAATGCAAAGGACGCCTCAGAGTATGTGGTAACGGCGACTCTGTGGAGCCCTCAGGTTTCTTACCCCGGTGCCAAAGAGTTTGCAAAAAAATACAAAAAATTGTACCAGGATTACCCTTCATACCATGGAGCGGAAGCGTATTCGGCATTATACATTATAAAAAATGTGCTCGAAAGGGCACGGTCATGGAAGTCGGCCGACATCCGCGCGGCGTTTAAGGCGACCGACATGATGACCGCCTTCGGCCCCATAAAATTTGTCGATAAGCTGGGTTACACAAACCAGAATTTCATGGATACCCTCGTCATGCAGGTGATCAAAGGAAATCATGAGACGATATGGCCTGCGAAATACGCGAGTGCGAAATATATTTATCCGATACCAAAGTGGAAGGATAGAAAATAAACAGGGGGGAGGGACTGATGGCCCAACTTGAGCTCTTTCTCCAGACTCTTATATCCGGCTTTCTATTGGGGGGTCTATACGCTCTTATCGCTCTGGGCATGGCTCTTATAATGGGAGTGATGCGGATTATCAACCTTGCCCACGGGGATATTATGATGATGGCCATGTACATCGCATTCTGGCTTTTCACCCTTTTCGGAATAGATCCGTATGTCTCGGTTTTCATCGCCGCGCCCGCGCTCTTTTTGTTCGGCATGGGAGTTCAGAAATACCTTCTCACGCCGGTGATGAAGGTGGAGTCGATACTCCCCCACAACCAGGTGATATTGACCGTCGGCTTGGCCATGGTTCTCTCAAACCTTGCCACGGTACTTTTTACCGGCAACTACCGCTCAACGCCGGTCAACTACGCTTCAAACGCCTGGTATCTCACCGATATCTGGAAGGGCTCGCCCATAGAGCTGTCCCTTTCCATGCCGTGGACATTATCTTTTGTGATTGCCATTGTTATCACCATAGCCCTCTGGCTCTTCCTGAGTAAAACCGATATAGGCAAGTCTATAAGGGCCACGTCGCAGGATCCGGACGCGGCCCTCATTTTGGGAGTCAATGTAAACAGGATGCGCATGCTGACCTTCGGCATCGGATGCGCCCTGGTGGCCTGCGCCGGCTGCCTTTTCATTCCGATTTATTATCTCTATCCATCGCTGGGCAAACAATTTACCAATGTGGGCTTCGTCATCACGGTCATCGGCGGCATGGGCTCCACCAATGGAGCAGTCATCGGCGGCTTGATTCTGGGAATCTTCGAGTCCATGACCGCGACGTATATCGGCATGGGATGGGCCCCGGTGGGAAGATTCGCGATATTCGTGGCAGCCCTTGTGTTTCTGCCCGGCGGGGTGGCCTCAATTATCAGAAGAAGGAAGCTGGGGAAATGAAGAAATACCTGCCTTTGATTATTTTTACCGTGCTGCTCGCCGTGCCGTTTATAGGGTTCAGCACTTATATTATGCATATTCTCATACTGGTGCTCATGTGGAGCGTGATCGGCATGGCATGGAACATTCTCGGAGGATACACCGGTCAGGTATCATTCGGCCATGCTGCCTTCTTCGGCGTGGGCGCGTACACCGCCGGAATACTCTATCAACACCTGGGAATATCGGCGTGGTGGGGACTTCCGGCGAGTATCGTTGTTCTGACGGCCCTCTCCCTGGTAATCGGTTATATATGCTTGAGGCTCAGGGGAGCGTATTTTGCGCTCGCAACACTGGCTCTGGGCGAAATATGCAGGGTGACGGCGGAAAATCTTGTGGATTTTACCCGGGGCAACCTGGGGATATTAATCAAGGAAAGAACATGGGTGGATAAAACCTGGTATTTCTACATCATACTGTTTATTGCCGCCGTGACCTATAGTATCATTAAAATCGTGATGGAGTCGAAGCTCGGGTACTATTTTGTGGCGATCAGAGAGGACCAGGATGCGGCTGAGTCCCTGGGAATAGACACGACCTTTTACAAGACCATATCCCTCTGCTTAAGCGGCATTCTTACCGGAACAGCCGGCGCGTTCTATATGAATTATATGGGATATATCGACCCGGGTGTAGTATTCCCCTTATACGATATATCCATTGTTACGGTAATGGTTGTCATGGTCGGGGGAGCCGCCACCTACGGGGGCCCGGTCATTGGCGCCGTGATCATGGTTTTCCTTGCGGAGGTGATACGATCCCTTCCACATATCGGGGCGGCCCACCAGACGATTTTCGGCATTATTCTGATATTTATTATCATGTTCCTGCCCAACGGAATCGCGGGCGATTATCTTAAATTATTCAAAATATTCCGGAAGCATAACAGGGCATCGTCATGAATCTCATCGAGGTGAAAAATGTTTCAAAGCGCTTTGGCGGTCTCGCCGCATTGTCGGAAGTCACCTTCGAGCTGAAGCAAAAGGAGATTCTCGGCCTTATAGGGCCGAACGGCGCGGGTAAGACGACGATGTTCAATGTGATCAACGGCTTCTATCCGCCCTCAAGCGGCGAGGTGCACCTGCGCGGACGAAAGATTTCCAACCGGAAGCCGCATCAGGTATGCAAACTCGGCGTCGCCCGGACCTTCCAGGTCGTACGGCCGCTTCAAAGAATGTCGGTGCTCGACAACGTTATCGCGTCCGCCTTCATGCGGGCCGCTACCAAGGCACAGGCTGAAGAGGTAGCTCTTGAGGTGCTCAAATTTAGCAACCTCCACGATGACCGAGAGACCATATCCAAAGGCCTGCCGCTGGGGAAGAGAAAACGGCTGGAGATAGCCCGGGCGCTCGCGACCCTGCCGGAAATCATTCTGCTTGACGAATCGTTCGCCGGTCTCAATCCGACCGAGATCAACGAGCAGATCGAAATTGTAAATAAAATCAGGAGCGAAAGGGGAATCACCATACTTATAATCGAGCATCACATGAAGGTGATTATGTCCATCTCCGACAGGATTGTCGTTTTGAATTACGGACGGAAGATAGCGGAGGGAATACCCTCCGAGATAGGGCGTAGTCCTACGGTTATTGAGGCCTATTTGGGGGAAGAACACCGTGCTTGAGATTAAAAACATGAACGTGTTTTACGGCGATGTCCAGGTTATCTGGGATATCTCATTTGAAGTAGCTCAAGGCGAGATTGTGGCGCTGATCGGAGCGAACGGCGCAGGGAAATCGACGACCCTTAAAACAATATCCGGCATATTAAAATCAAGGAAGGGCGAGATAACATTTAACGGCGCGCCGATCCACGCGATGGAGCCGTACAGGCTCATTGAGCGGGGGATAGCCCATGTCCCTGAAGCGCGAAGGCTCTTTGTGGAAATGACCGTGGAAGAGAATCTCGATATGGGCTCGCTTAAGGGCGCGGCAAAGGCGGAGCGTGAAAAAACAAAGCAGCAGGTGTTCGAGATGTTTCCGAGGCTCCGTGAGCGAAGGCGGCAATTTGCGGGCACCTTGAGCGGCGGAGAACAGCAGATGCTGGCGATCGGGAGGGGCCTCATGAGCAAACCCCTTCTTCAGATGTACGACGAGCCCTCTCTCGGACTATCACCCATTCTCGTAAAAGACGTATTCAACGTTATCAAGCGGATCAAGGAGGAGGGCACAACGGTATTGATCGTCGAGCAAAACGTGAAACAGACGCTGGCGATCGCCGACAGGGCTTATGTCCTGGAAAACGGCAGAATTATTCTCCAGGGAACGGGTGAATCGTTATTGAATAACGAGCACGTTAAGACCGCGTATCTCGGCGTATGAGGTATATATGGCAAAGATCAACACCGTGCTCGGCCCCATTTCTTCCGATGACCTGGGGCTCGTCCTTGCGCATGAGCATATCGTTGCCGCGTATCCGGGTTGGGAGTGCGATCCATTGTCCCGGCCGTATGACCGGGAGAGGATCGCATCTATCTGCCTGCGGAGCATCGAGCCGGTGAAAGCTTACGGCGTGAATTCGATCGTAGACGCGACGCCCGCGGATCTGAGCAGGGACGTAGAGGTGATGAAGCGAGTCTCTGAACAGGCGGGGATCAACATCATATGTTCCACCGGCAGATATACGGAAGAGGAGGGGAAGTGGGCTTACCTGAAGCAGCGGGCCGGGGCCGGGGTCGGCGACATGCGTACGGAGCTGTACGACGGATTCATGCATGAGATAACGCAGGGGATCGGCGCCTCAGGCGTGAAGCCGGGGGTGATCAAGGTGGCCACCGGCAGGAGCCGGATCACGCCGCTTGAGGAAGCGATGCTTGGGGCGGCAGCGAGGGCGAGCAGGGAGACCGGTACCCCCGTGATCACCCATACGGAGGACGGTACCATGGGGCCCGAACAGGCCGATATCCTCATCGGCGAAGGGGCTGATCCGGACAGGATCATGATCGGCCACATGTGCGGCAACCCCTCGCTTCAGTACCAGATGGATGTCCTGAGCAGAGGGGTGAGCATATCCTTCGACCGGTTCGGGATTGAATTGTTCCTTCCGGACCGGGTGCGGACAGCCGTTCTGGCCGGCCTCCTGGCAGCCGGGTATGCCGGCCGCATTATGATCTCGCAGGACTTCATCGGGTGCGTATTCGGCCGCGGAGGCTCATTAGCGTTTGAGGTGGCGCTCAAGATGGCCAACTGGTCTTTCATCAATATTTTCCGTAATATTATTCCCGCGCTCAAACAGGCAGGTATAACCGAGGAGCAGATAAAGACAATGACGGTGGACAATCCGCGCCGCCTGCTTGGGGGAGCATAGTTACGAGCGAATTACGGCTTCACAACATCCAAAAGCGACAGGTCGTCCTTGTTCAGCACCATGATCGTCTTGTCGAGCCGGTTGATATATAGGTATTTGTCCCAGAAGCTGATGAAGGTGTTCTCGGCGACCTCTTCCTTCGATTTCGCCACGAGCTTGAGGCCCGCGTCAAAGCGGGCCAGAAAATGCCTGCCGCCCTCATACGTGACCGCGTAGATGTATCCGTCCCTGATCTCGATGAAGCTCCGCCAGAAGATATCGTCGTTGCCGTAGATTTTCGCCTGCAGGGTGTCGCGGTCGATAAGGGTGAGGCGGTGTCCGGAGGTGTGGCTCCCCCGATGGGTGATGAGCACGACGCCCCCGGAGAACACGTCGTAGCGGCTCCCGCAGATGTTCTCAACCGGGGATTTAAACATGATCTTGCGCGTTGATGCGTTGATCATGAACATGTCGTTGTTATAGTGCCCTCCCTCAAGGTATTCCTTGATCTTCAGGTAATAGAGCTTGTCAGCATATATGCTCTTATCGAGCTCCTTGGCCCGGAGCATGTCCTCCCGCTTGTCGAGCTCTTTCGCTTTTTCCGCAAGCTTTTGCTTCGCCTTGTCCGGCTCCTTTTCTATGTCACGCTTAATCTCATCGCGCTCGATCTGTTTTTTCTCCTCCTCCAGATTCTGTTCGCGCTTGACTGTGCCCTTTTCCTGGGCCGCGATTTTTTTCTCCTCTTTTTTGACCTCCTCTTCCTTTTTCTTTATCTGTTCTTCTTTCTTTTTAGTCTCCGCTTTCTCGACTTCAAGCTTTTCCGCCTTCTTCTCAAGCTCCTTTTCTTTCTCCGTGCGTTTTTCCGGCTCCGCTATTTTTTTCGCCTCCTCTTTTTCTTTCCTCAGTTCCTGTTCCTTTCGGGCGATCTCCTCCTTTTTCTTCTCAACCGGTTTTTTTTCCTGTTCGATCTTTTTCTTCTCTCCCTCGATCAGTTTCTTTTCCTCTACGATCTTTCGCTTGTCCCTGTCCAGAACCCGCTCTTTGATCTCTGCCATGTCTTTCCGGAGGGGTATGTTCTTGTCGTCCCTGCGTACCTGTTCTATGGTCTTTTTGTCCGCTATGATGTCTGGCTGGACCGAATCAAGCTTGCCTTTCTGTGCGGCCTCGGTCAGGGGGACGAGCATCCTGGTGCTCCCGGGCCATTCCCAATATTTGGTGGATATGCCCGCGTTCTGTTCGTTTATATGCTTCATGACCACGCTCTTGTACTTGGATGAGAGGTATGTCATGTTTCCCCGGTACGTTGCGTTATAATAGGAAAGGAACAGCGACAGGGTCCGGGCGTCGCGGCGGGAATACCCGTACCTGGTCTGGAGATAGGCTGATGTTATCCTTCGGATGACATCAATGTGGCCTACCTTTGCGTCCTTATCTATGGAAAAGATATCCGCTGAAAATTTTTCCGGCTCTTCCTTTGAGATTGCCCGGATGATTGAATATTTCAGATGGAAGCCGACAGTCTGATTCTCCTTCACCCTGCGGCCGAGGCTTCTGCCGATCGCCTCGATATCCCTTATGGGGTCTCTTTTTTCATACGGGCCCTGGTAGTTGATGAATGCGACCGGCTTTGTCCTGATCTCGTCAACGTCAACCTCCAGGCCTGAGCCGGTACCGGTCATAAGCAGAGCCGCGAATATTCCCGGCATTACAACGGTGATGAGATTGTTTTTTTTCATAAAATACCTCCGATCCCAGGGCATGGGCCATGTATAAATTACATGACAAGAGAATAATGTCAAGATACTTCTGTATTGATCGGTTGCCCTGTATTCTATTTGTCTTGACTTTTTATTTACATTTCTTTTATTTTTATTTCAATTAAATTATTTACAATATAAACCAAAGGGAGACATGGATATGAGCATAGCCGATAATGCCATAAATTATTTCAGCAAAGGCTTCAATTGAGCGCAGGCGGTTTTAACCGCGTACGGGCCCGGGTTAGGCCTGGATGAAGAAACATGCGCAAAGATCGCTTCGGTTTTCGGTGCCGGAATGGCGTATATGCAGGAGGCCTGCGGCGCGGTAACCGGCTCATTTATGGTCATCGGCCTGAAACACGGCAGGCTCACCCAGGACCGGGAATCGCGGGAAAGGATATACGAGCTGGCCCGTGAGTTTGTCCGTGAGTTTACATCGCGGAACAAATCAATCGCCTGCCGGGACCTGCTCGACTTCGACATATCCACGAAAACCGGACAGGAGGAGGCGAGGAAGACGGGAATTTTCAGACAGAAGTGCCCCGGTTTCGTCCGCGATGCCGTGGAGATACTTGAAAAACTGCTGTAACGTGCTCAGCTTCAACAGGTATGGACCGGAATGATCTCTTAACCAGATTTACGCCCGCCGCTCACCGGGGGGCTTCGCGCCAATATCCCGAGAACACGCTGGAGGCGTTTCAACGGGCACTGGAGATTCTGCCCCAATGCCTGCTTGAGATTGACGTGCGGCGCACCAGTGAGGGAGAGGTCGTCGTGTTCCATGACGAATTCCTTGATCCAAAGACTGACGGCACCGGGCCGGTGGCGGCAAAAACTGTTTCAGAGATACGGAGGCTTGACCTCGGCTACGGCATATCTTTTGACGACGGCACGACATTTCCTTTTAGGAGTAGGGGATTTCGAATTCCCACCCTTGAGGAGACGCTTGAGGCGTTTCCATCGGCGAAAATATCGGTCGACATCAAGGACGATGATCTGAACGCGGCAGTGCGGGCTGTATCAGCCATAAATGAAAAAAAAGCCGGCTACCGGGTCATCATCGGCTCTTTTCATTCACGGATAGTGCGGTTCGTGAGAATTCAATATCCGCACATCGCCACGCATTTTTCACGAATGGATATTATGCGGTTTTTGCTGCTTCATAAGGCCGGCGTTGCACGGTTTTACCCGAAGGCGGGCACAGCCATGTTTATCCCGGAATTCGCCGATATGGAAAATCCCGAGTACCGGGAGGGAGCCCGGCGCCAGGGAATGCGGATAATCTCACCCCGGCTGATCCGGGACGCGCACCGAATGGGAATCCCGGTGGTGGCGTGGACCATCAACCGGATCGAAAACATGAGGCGGTTGATTTCCTGGGGCGTTGACGGCATCGTGACCGACTACCCTGATCTGCTGAAACAGGTCATGGGCGAGAAGGGGCTCATTGACCGCCGTCAGTAATTGTATCCAATTCCAATCTGCGTTCATCTGCGTCCATCGGCGGTTCCATTAATATGCCTGAGCAGTTACTAAATTTCTGCAATAAAAAAGCGGAATAGTAAATTCACTTTCTACTATAAAGCCCATCATCATTAATTATAATTCCCTTTTCCCGGAGCAGTTCAAGATGCTTTTTCATAATGGCGCGCTCACCCAGCTCAAAAAAACTTTTCGGCTCCCGGGGCCTTCCATACACGATATGCTCATCGATGATATCCCGCATGGTCCGCGGCGATCGTAAGAATTCAAGAAGCTTATTCTCCCTCTTCGATATCACCTCCACATACCGGTCCCATATAGCAGGTCCGGGGCTTTCAAATACGCCCTGCTCATGGCCGGTCAGCACTATGTGCGCAGGTATCTGCCGTAATCTCTCGATTGACGCGATGGTGTCCGTTATGCTGGAATACCGGTCTCCGTAGTAGGGGCCGAACCGGGTAAGATCATAGTCCCCTAAAAACAGCACCCCCGCTTCCTTTATATGAAATGACATGCTGCCCGGGGTATGCCCCGGCGTATGAATTACTTCAACCGTAACCCCGTTTTCTCTGAAGATGCCGTTTCCCCTGAGAAACCCTGCGGGTTTTCTCGGCCTGAAGTTAAATGTTTTCTCCAACGCGTTCATCCACCATTCCCGGCCGTCAGGCTTAAGCTCAAACCAGTCCCAATCCATGAACTTGTTGATGTCCGAGATCGGTACCGAGTCCTCCTCTGATATATAAAATGGTATATCGTCAAAAAGATCCAGGTGCATGAGGTGGTCCTCGTGGAAGTGGGTGAGCCATACCTGTGTGACGCCTTGTTCCTCTTTGAGGCGGATAAGGCGCTCGCGGTCCGATGCAGGATCGATCAGCACGCTGTGGCTTTCAATGTAGATCGAGTTGCAAAAGGGGTACCTGCCCTTGTTAAGTCCGGGGATGAATAAAACCGGGCCGAATTTTTTTTCTTTCATCATGCCTTCTTCCGACAGGTTCCGGACGCCGCTCCTTCAGCCAAAAATGTATGCGGTCGGCAGGAGGATATGTCAAGCTCAACAGGAGATTTAATTCAAGTCCACAAATATATCATGCATGGATTGGAAAAATAATTGACATTATGTTGATAATGTTTATTTAGCAGTAAAGTGAAATTGATAGGTGAAGAAGGTGACTCTGCATGAGGAGGGGTAAGTAAATGAAAAAGAAATCCATAGCTTTCATTCTAATTTTCCTCGCCTCCCTTTTTTCAAATTGCAGTTCCTGTTCCTGCAAGAGCGGGAGGAACAAATCTTTTCTTCTTCTTTTAGGTTCAAACGGAAGTACGTCTGAGGTTGGTACGTCTCCCGGTGAGGAGAGTGATACGTCTACCGGTGAGGACCTCTGGGCGCGGTCGGTTTCGCCGCCCGGGTCGAATAACTCCGAGTTCAAATCCGTATCAGCCGGAAGCGATGGGATCTATGCTGCAGGGTATATCATGGGCACTGGTGTATATAATTTCGGCGGTCCGACGGCACAAGGCACTTGTTCATTGAATAATGTGGTGCTGGTAAAGTACGACACCAACGGTGAGGCGCAATGGGCGAGGTCGGTTTTGTCCGGATCAAGTACCTCAGTGTTCAATTCCGTGTCAGTCGGAAGCGAGGGAGTGTATGCTGTTGGAAGTATCTATGGCACCGGTGAGTATAAATTTGGCGAGAAGACTGTAAACGTCGATTCCGATGGTTATAATGCGGTGCTGGTGAAATACAACACTAACGGCGAGGTGCAATGGGTGAGCTCGGTTTCGCCCGGATCGAAGTCTTCATTGTTTCATTGCGTATCGGTCGGAAGCGACGGGATCTATGCTGCCGGGTATATTGTTGGCAAAGATCTATATTCTTTCGGCACACAGAGCGTGAGCGGCGCTTCCGATAATTATAATGCGGTGCTGGTGAAGTACGACACCGACGGAAACACGGTCTGGGCGAAGTCAGTTTCGGACGGACCGGCATCTGGTCTTTCAAGGTTTTATTCCGTATCAGCCGGAAACGATGGGATTTATGTTGCCGGATATATCTTGGGCATTGACGAGTATAAATTTGGTGATAAGAGCGTAAACGGCGCTTTCGGTGGCGGTGATAATGCGGTGCTGGTGAAGTACGACACCAACGGCGTGGCGCAATGGGCGAAGTCGGTTTCAGCCGGATCGGGTCCCTCAAAATTCAATTCCGTATCAGTCAGAAGCGGTGGGATTTATGCCGCAGGATATATCTTTGGCATCGACGAGTATAAATTCGGTGATAAGAGCGTAAACGGCGCTTTCGGTGGCGATGATAATGCGGTGCTGGTGAAGTACGACACCAACGGCGTGGCACAATGGGCGAAGTCGGTTTCAGCCGGATCGGGTCCCTCAGAGTTCAATTCCGTATCAGTCAGAAGCGGTGGGATCTATGCTTCAGGATATATTGTTGGTATCGGCCCCTATACCTTTGGTACCCAGACAGTTAATGCCATTAATGCCATCAACACGTGCTCTAATGTAGTGTTGGTAAAGTACGATATTAGCGGAAATTCGCTCTGGGCAAGGTCGGTTTCGGACGCAACAAAAGATTCAGAGTTTTATTCTTCATCAGCCGGAAGCAGCGGGATCTATGCTGCGGGGTATATAAATGACACCGGCAACTATACCTTCGGCACACAGACAGCGAACGGCGCTCACTCTTTCTATAACGTGGTACTGGTAAAGTATAAATGATTTATGCTTTTCCGTACCGATTGCGCGCTCTTTTTTTCTTGACAAAAATCATTCTTTGCGGACGTGTTGGGCAGGTTATTTTACATTAAAGCGCATCAATCCAAAGACTCGAATGGCATAATGTAAAATCATTATATATAAAATTTTCCACATAACGTTCTCTGCAATCAGTTACGAGAAAGCACTCATGGGATTGTTTTTCCCATTGGTTTTTCGGGCATTCATCCATAATATCGCTTTCACGGAAAAGGGGGTATTTTACCATGGGAAGATTTCTTGAATTCAGAAACATGCGATCATTTGCATCGGCTTTTATTCTCATGACTATGTTTGCGGTCGGCTGTGACCAGAACAAGAAGCAGAATCTTCTGGGTTTTTTGGGGGGATTCTCGTCTTCATCCGAAGAGAAGCTGGTCCCTGATAACCCGACTCCTGAACAGATCGGCAAAATACCTGAAGCGACCGTGAAGCTGATGCCTCCGGAGTCCTATGCCGGCAGGGCCGTCATGTCAAACTCCGCTGAATCGACCGCGACCCTCACGCCGGCTCAGATCACGGCGACATTAAAGCCCGGCGAATCCCTTTCGGAGCATAAAGTGGCTTATATACCGGGAGCGCCCCCCCAAGGCGATCTGCTTCTTTCCTTTGATCTTACCGGAAGCATGGGGGGCGAGCTTTCCAACGTCAAGGTCAATTCAATCAACATCATGAATGCGGTGCGGAGCGTCATACCGGATATGAATTTCGGCGTAGCGTCTCATATGGACTACAACGGCAGTTTCAGCGGATGCGGATATTCTTCCATATACGGAGCATCAACCGATTATCCGTATCAGCTCAAGCAGGGGCTGACTGATGATACCGGTATTGTGCAGTCCGCCATAAACGGTCTGAATTTAGGCTACGGCGCTGATGGTCCCGAGGATTATACCAGGGTATTTTTTGAAAGCTACAGTGACCCGGGCATGGCTTGGCGTTCCGGTTCCAAGAAGATAATGCTCGCGTGGCTTGATTCGGTTCCGCACGACTGCAACTTCGGCGGGTGCACAGGCTTGATCGGCTCGACGGGTCCCGATCCGGGCAGGGATGAGGTTGTAGGCACCTCTGATGATTTGAGCATTCCCGATGTTTTGAGCGAGATGGCCGCGAATAACATCACGCTTATTGTTTTATACAGCGGAGCCGCGACAAATTATTTCGATCTTTGGAAATGCTATGCCGCAATAACCGGCGGGGATGCGATTAAAATAAATTCCGACGGCACGATCCCCGGGGGGACGGACGTCGGCACCTTTATAGCGGATCTGATCAAAAAGGAGGTCTCTCATATCGATGACCTGACGCTTAAGGTCTGCACGCCCGGTTTTGAGGGTTGGCTCACGTCCGTGACCCCGGCCCAATATACCGATATCGATTTTGATACGCCAAAAACATTTGAATACGATATTACCATCACCGTTCCCGAGGGCACGGAATCCGGAGAATACAATTTTGAGGTCCGCCTGGAAGGCGACGGAGTAGTTTACGCCAAACAACAGGTTGCAATCACCGTCGTGTCCTGCGTTGAGGGCGTTAAAGTCCGAATAAAACCGGATACCTTCAATACTCACGGGTACGATCATTATTTCTGTTTCTCTAAAGACTTTCACCACAGCTTCCCCCACTGTTATAGAGGCAGATGCTGGGTTACCGGGCGCGTCAGCCTCCCGTCCGGTTATACGCATAAAGACATCGCCGGAGGCGAGATCGTATCAATAGGCGGCGTGCCGACTTCCATTGTCGCAAAATACAAGCACCGCGGCAAGCTGATGTTCAGCGCAAGTGAATTTGCGGAGGTCGCGCGTACGTTAATTCCTGAAGGGGAGCACAGGGTAAAGGACGTGCCTGTTTGCGTTGTCGTCTATTTTACGGATGGAACGAAATCGTGCTCGTCCGGTGATACCATTGATCTCGTCAATGAGTGGTGCGACCATCACCACCGCCATCATAAGGAATGCCCTTCTCATTGAGGGGCTGATTTTTTGCCGCGGCGGTTACAATTCACCGGCTTATTTTGATCTTCGTCGGGCGTCAAATAACCGCCGCGCGATCCTCCTATCGATCCCGTTTCTCGCGCTTCTCCATGAGCTGCCGAACGGCCTTCTTGATTTTTTTATTGTTAATTTAAGCTGCTTAGTTTTTCATGAGGGGAGTGCATAAATTATAATCAAAAGGAGGCAATATATGGGACTGCGTACAGTCGATGAATACAAGAAAAGTCTGCGGGACGGCAGGCGGGTTTACATCCGCGGCGAGAAGGTGGAGGATATCACCGTCCATCCCATTTTAGGCGTTGCGGTCGATACCGTGGCTCAGGGGTATGCGCTTACCGGTTCTAAAGAGGCTGAGATCAAAAACCTGTTTACCGCCCCCCATCCCCAAACGGGGGAGCCCATCAATCGTTTTTTTGTTACGCCGAATAACCCGGAGGACCTTGCCTACCGCACCCGGATGATTCAGCGCTCCATCGAGCTGACCGGCGGGCTGCCGTTCGGCAAGGAAATCGGCACTGACTGCCTGAACGCCGCTTTCGTGGTCGCCGGGCAGATGGGCAAGAAGCAGTATCAGGATAACGCGCGTAACTTTCTTGAGCATGTGCGCACGCATGATCTATCGATGTGCGGCGCGGTCACCTGCGTCAAGGGAGACCGGTCCAAAGAGCCATCCAAGCAGAAGCACCCGGATTACTATGTCCATGTGGTGGACAAAAACAAGGAAGGGATCGTGGTCAAGGGCGCGAAGATCCATATCACCAGCGCGCCTGCGGCGAACGAGATCATTGTGGTGCCGACCCGCCAGATGCGGGAGGACGAGGGGGATTACGCGGTCAGTTTCGCCGTGCCTGCCAACACCAAGGGTATCGTGTTCATCTGCAGGGCGGGCAGGGGCGCGTGGAGCAAGCATGAATTTCATCCTGATTCTCCGGCACGCGAGCTCACCGAGGCGATGATCGTGTTCGACAACGTGTTCGTGCCCTGGGACCGGGTTTTCATGTGCGGCGAGTGGCAATACTCCATGCTCCTGGCCTATACCTTCGCGACCTTCCACCGCTTTACCGCCATAAGCTATAAAGTACCGCTGGTGGAGGCAATGGCCGGGTGCGCGGTTGCCATGGCTGAATACAACGGCCTGGACCGGGTGGGACATATCCGCGATAAGATCGCGGATATCGCCGGTTACGTGGAAACCCTTAAGGCGCTGACTAACGCATCCGCCAAAGATCCGGTCATGTATGGGGATATCGCCGTTCCCAATCCCCTGATCGCGAATATGGCCAAGCTCCATTTTGCGGGCAAGTACCACGACTTTATCAGATTGATCCAGGACATCGCCGGAGGGATCATCGCAACGGCGCCGGACCGGCAGGATTGGGAGAATCCGGAAATTCACGACTACCTGGAGCACTATCTCGGCGGCTCGGCAAAATACAGCACCGAAGACCGCCTGAAAATGATCCATGCCACCATGCGCTTCGCCTGTTCCCATGAGTCGGCCTTCCATGAGGTGACCACGGTCCACGCCGAGGGCTCCATGGCTGCGCAGAAGATGATGATCCTTGCCGAAGCGCCTCTGGAGAGATACAAGCAGATGGCCAGGGCTGCTGCGGGAATCGCTTCATGATTACCGGTTGTCGACCACCGGCTTCACCGCGCCCCCGGCTGTAGTGTGGAGGGTTTCCTGCTCCACAAAGGTGACCTTCGCGGCCGCTCCCAGCTCCCGCTCGACGCTTGCGGCCATGGTGTTTTTTAACCCGAGGAGCTTCCGCACTTCATCGTCGAACATGTTGTCAAGCACGGCGACCTTGATCTCGATCAGGTCCTCGCCGTCATGGTTGTCGATGACGATCTGGAAATCGGGTTCGATTCCCGTGGTTTTTTTCAGAACCTCGCCGATCTGCGCCGGAAAGATATTGATACCGTTGATCACGACCATGTCGTCGGTCCGGGAGCCCACCCGTCGCATGCGCAGGGTTGAGCGGCCGCAGGCGCAGGCTCCCTCCATGATAGACGACAAGTCGCCGGTGCGGTATCGGATAAGCGGGAATCCCTCGCGGGTGATCGTGGTGATGACCAGCTCCCCCTCCTCGCCTGGCCGGAGATGCTCTCCTTTCTGCGGGTCTACGATCTCGACGATATAGTGATCCTCGTTGATGTGGAGCCCGCTCTTCCGGCTGCACTCGCCCGATACGCCCGGACCCATCATCTCGTTTACGCCGTAGATGTTGTAGGCGGAGAGGTGAAGCTGTTCCTCGATCCTGGACCTGGTGGCCTCGCCCCACGGCTCCGCGCCGAAGAGCCCGGTTTTTAAATTGAGCTCGTCCGGATGGATCCCCATCTCCCGCAGATTTCCGGCTATGCGAAGCGCGTAGCTCGGCGTGGACAAAAGCACCGTGGTCTTATAGTCCTTCATGATGTGTATCTGCCGCTGGATATTGCCCGACTGCGACGATGGTATGACCGATGCTCCCAGCTTTTCAGCGCCGTAATGGATCCCGAACCCGCCCGTGAACATGGCGTAGTCAAAGGCGATCTGCGCGAAATCGTTCTCGGTAACGCCTGCCGCGGCAAGCACGCGGGCCACCTGCTCGGACCAGTTCTGGATGTCGTTCCGCGTGTATCCGATGGCTATGGGCTTGCCGGTTCTCCCGGTCGTGGAATGGATGCGTACGATGTCCCTCAGGGGTACGGCGAACATGTTGTAGGGATAGCTCTTTCGCAGATCGTCCTTGGTCGTGAAGGGCAGGTGAGCGATGTCCCTGATGTTTTTTATCTTCTCGATATTTATCCTGTTTTCGTCGAACATGCTCTTATAAAAAGCCACGTTCCGGTACACCCGGTTGAGGGTGGTCTGCAGCCGCTCGATCTGGAGCTGTTCGAGCTCGTCGCGCGGCATGGTTTCGTATCTGGCGTTGTATAACATAGCGTCCTCCATACTCCGGGATGACCCCCCTGTCCCCCTGAGGGGGCACGAGGAAATTGACTCCTTTTAAAACCATATCTCTATCGTCTCTTCTATTCCCTCATTCCCTTTTCTTACACATTTGTGGGCAGAAGTTAGCCGAGGGGTTGGGGGCTAGTCACTTATGCTCTTATAATCTTTCCCCAGATACGCCCGCTGTACGTCATGGTTGTTCAGGAGCTCTTCAGCCGTCCCTTCCAGGAGCATCTGGCCTGTTTCAATCACGTAGCCCCGGTCCGCGATGCGGAGAGCGGCGCGGGCATTCTGTTCAACGAGGAGTACGGTGTTTCCCGCGTCCCGCAGCTTGCGTATCTCTTCAAAGATGTTTTTCATGATGATGGGCGCCAGGCCCATGGACGGCTCATCCAGCATGATGAGCCTCGGCCGCGCCATGAGCGCCCGGCCGATTGCGAGCATCTGCTGCTCGCCGCCGGACAGGGTCCCGGCAAGCTGCGCCTCCCGCTCCCTGAGGCGCGGGAAGATCCGGTATACGGCATCGAGCTCGGCTTCGATGTCCGTATACCGGCTGCCGCGGAGCCGGATATAGGCCCCCAGTATGAGGTTCTCGCGAACGGTCATTGTGCCGAAGATCATCCTTCCCTCCGGTACCAGGGAGCATCCTGCTGCCACGATTTTCTCCGGCCGGGCCGCGCTGATGTCCCTGCCGCCGAACAGGATACCCCCCTCCTGCGCCTTCACGATTCCGGCCACAGTGCGCAGCAGGGTGCTTTTTCCGGAGCCGTTGCCGCCGATAATGGTCACGATCTCTCCCGCGTTCACGTGGAGGGATACCCCTTTCAGGACCGTAAGCTTCCCGTAGCCGGAATTAAGGTTCAGCACCCTAAGCATTTTCTTCTCCCAGGTAGACCCGTATTACCTCGCCGTTTTTTTGTATTTCATCGGGCGTGCCCTCGGCTATCTTGCTGCCTGAGGACAGGACCACGATCTCGTCTGATATGTTCATCACCAGGGACATGTCGTGCTCGATCACCAGCACGGTGATCCCCTGTCCGCGGATCTTCATGATCAATTCCGATATCTGCGCCGTTTCGTAGATGTTTAAGCCCGCCGCGGGCTCGTCCAGGAGAAGGAGGGAGGGCTCGGTGGCAAGGGCCCGGCCGAACTCCACGATCCGCTGCTTTCCGAAAGGGAGGCTTGCCGCCTCCTGTTCCGCCTGGTCATGGAGGCCGAGCATCCTCAAAAGCTCCATCGATTTTTCACGGATCGCGCGCTCCTCCTTTCCGGTGTGCGGCAGCCTGAGCATGGCTGAGGCAAAACCCGCCCTGCTGCGGATGTGCCTGCCGACCATGACGTTCTCAAGCACGGTCATGTGGGAGAACAGCTTGACGTTCTGGAAGGTGCGCGAGATGCCCTGCAGCGCTATCCGGTACGGAGGCTGTCCCTGAATATGGGTGCCGTTGATCTGCACCGTGCCGGAGTCGGGTGCGAGCGTGCCGGAGATGAGGTTGAAGAGGGTCGTCTTGCCTGCGCCGTTGGGGCCGATGATCGCTTTGATCATGTTTTGCTCAACGCCGAAGGAAACCTCCTGCACTGCGCGCAGGCCGCCGAAGGAGCGGTTCACCTGTATAACATCGAGAAGACTCATCGTTCATTTATCTTTTTTATCAATATATCTTAGCGACTGTGCGACTTTGCGAGAGATGGCTGTGTAGTTATGTTTAATCCGCTTCATCTTTTCTATGATGCCTTTCAACTGAAAATTTTCACTTCTTAAAAGCCCGTCCGGGAAGAAGAGCATGATCACGATGAGGATCCCGCCGAATACGAGCTCGTCGTAGGAGCCGAAATATCCCCGCAAAGACAGGTAGTTGAGGACGATCCCCATGACGAGCGCGCCCCAGAGGTTCGCCATGCCGCCGACCGCAACTATGGCCACGTAGCTCACCGACTTCATCACATCGGCCTCCGACGGGCCGATCCCGCCGTTGAAGTGGGTGAGGAACACGCCGGCGATGCAGGCGAACACCGCTGAGATCACGAAGATGAATAGCTTGTACCGCGCCGTGTTCACACCCATGGTGTTGGCCGCTTCCTCGCTCCCCCGGATGGAGCGAAGCGCCCGGCCCACCCGGGAGTCGACCAGGTTGTTCAGGATGATGATCCCCGCCAGAATCAGGAAGGCGGCGATATAGTAGTTCTGGACGCGGAGCGCCGGGTCGCCGCTGACAGTCAGACCCCCGGCTATCCGAAACGGCGGCAGGTCGGATATGCCGTCAGCCTCGCCGAATATCCTCGATCCCAGAACGATGCGGTACACGATGATGCCGAAGCCGAGCGTGGCCATGGCCAGGTAGTGTCCTTTGAGCTTCAGGATCGGGATACCGATGAGGAAGGCCACTCCCGCCGTCAGGGCCGCGGCTACGACCAGCGCCGCCCAGGGCGACAGGTGTTCGATCCGTACCCCGTAGGCGTTCGAGGAGACCGTGGACAGACCTATGTCGGCCGCGAGCTTCGCCAGCGGATTGCCGGCTGAGGCAGCGAGGTTGTACGTGGTCAGCACTGCCGTGGTGTAGCCGCCCATTGCAAAGAAGGCGGCGTGGCCGAGCGAGATCTGGCCGGCATAGCCCATGAGCACGGTAAGGCCGAGGATCACCAGCGTGTAGTAGGCGGACATGGTGAGCTGCGTCAGGTAAAACTCACGCTCCAGGGCGGACGCGATGACCTGGACCGCTATTACGGATGCAATGAGCCCGAGCACCGGTATGTATTTCTTTGACGACATCAGAATTCCTTAAGCCCGGCTGCTTCCCGCCTCCCCAGCAGGCCGCTGGGACGCATGAACAGTATGACGAGGAGTATGCCGATGGCGATGGCGTCCTTGTAGGCCAGGGGCATGACGCTGATGCTGAAGGCCTCCAGGAGCCCGATGACCATGCCGCCGATGACCGCGCCGGTGCTGTTGCCGAGGCCGCCGAGAATGGCCACGGTGAATCCCTTGATGGCGAGCGACGCGCCGCTGTCGTACTGCGTCTGGGTGATCGGCGATATGACGCACCCTGCCAGGGCGCCTATGGCCGCCGAGAGCATGAATGAGATGGTGACCATGTTTCTCGTATTGATGCCGCAGAGCCGGGCTGCGGTAATGTTTGCGGCGCATGCGCGCATGGAGCGTCCGGTGAGCGTGAACTTGAAGAAGAGGCCCAGGAAAATGACGATGACCCCGCAGACGCCGAGAACCCAGAGCACCTGGGGTGAAATATAGGCGCCCATGATATTGATGGACGTCACCTCGTTGCCGGTGAAGTAGGGGAGGGAGCGCACCTTCTCGTCCCATACGTGCAGGGCGATCTCCCGTATCATGATGGAAAGGCCGATGGTAACGATAATCATATTCAGGATAGACGGTTTTTTCAGCCTCCGGATGAAAATCAAATCGATCAGGACGCCAACTGCTGCAACGATAACGACCGAGAGGAGGACGGCCAGGGGGAGGGGCATGAATGAAGCCAGGGAGACCGCTGTCATGCCGCCCAGCATGAGAAATTCACCCTGGGCGAAGTTTATGATGCCGGTGGTATTATATATTATGTTGAAACCGATAGCTACGATAGCGTAAATACTTCCATTCGTGATACCGGAGAGGATGTATTGGAATAATTGTTCGAAAGACATGGCATTATGAATATCTATCGAAGGCGTCGCTTCCGTTTCCGTTAACGAGGGGTTTAAACCCCTCGTTAACGGAAACGGAAGCGCCGCCTTCGATACTATT